>JAEEGL013757514.1_pt1 | contig 14181 bp, 12 predicted proteins | sample 9134231 | NCBI WGS metagenome assembly JAEEGL01 (sample SAMN16246548, study PRJNA631951) | gut metagenome | biome: gut microbiome; feature: rumen; material: fiber-attached | host: Bos | place: Iran: Karaj | collected 2018-10 | reverse complement strand
TTTAGGAAAAAGATTGGAATTTCCAATCTTTTTTTTATAGGCTTTTTTCTTTAATAATATATAATGGTCTATTTTTACTTTCTGTTTGAATTTCAGCAATATATAAGCCTAGTATACCATTAGCAATTAAAATTAATGAACCTAGGAAACTAACAGCAAGCCATATATTCCATATTAGCCAATTAATATTTAAGCTAATAATAGCAAATATAATTGTTAATATTAAGAGTATAGTTGTTACAAATGCTAGAAAAATACCAGTATATAACACTAATAAAAGAGGCATTTGTGAAAATGATATTATGCCAGTCATAGCATATTTAAATAGCATTTTCATATTCCATTTAGTGGTTCCAGCTATTCTTTCATTATCTTTGTATTCAATCCATTTTGTTTTAAATCCAACTATTTCAAATATTCCTTTTAAATATCTATTATGTTCTCTAATACTTTTAATTGCCTCAAGCATTTGTCTTGTCATTAAACGATAATCAGTGGCACTTTTAACCATTTCAACTTCAGTCATAGAATTAATTAATTTATAATAAAAATTTGTAAATGCTTTTCTTATAATTGAATAATTCTTTCTTTCAATTGATTTAGCAGCAATACAATCATATTCACCTTCTTTAATAGTTTTATACATATCTATTAATAGTTTAGGGGGATGTTGTAAGTCAGCATCAATAACTGTTATATAATCGCCATTACAATGATCAAAACCCGCTATCATAGCATATTCTTTACCATAATTTTTAGAGAACGATATATATTTAATATCATCATATTTAGAACTAACTTCTCTAAGTTTTTCTAAGGTTTTATCTTTAGATCCATCATCTACAAATATGATTTCAAAATCAACATAATCCATTTCTTTTTTTATTCTTTGTATTTCTTCAACAAATAACTCTACTGATTCTTCTTCATTATAACTAGGTACGATTAAAGATATTAAATCTTTATTTTTTTTCGTCATTTTTTTCCTCCTTTTTTATAAATACAATAAATTTACTAATTACATAATTAAGTATTAATATTATGATATTAGATAGTATTTTCATTATTTTATCATTTAAATGAAATACACTAACTGTTAAAAACATAAATAACATATCTATAAGTAGGGTAGCTATTCTAGCTCCATAAAATTTTGTTGCTTCTTTTAACTTATTAGGATTCTTACTTTTAAATACATATTTACGATTAGCAAAATAGGCAAATGTTACTGCTAAAATCCAAGATATTATGTTAGCACTTTGTAATAATACTGGATTATCTGGATTAAATACTGTTAATACACATAGATAGTAACTACCTAAACTGACTATAGTAGTTAAGACACCAACTATAACATAATTTATTAATTCTTCATATTTTTTATATAATTCTTTTATCTTTTTCATAATTACCACACAAACATAAATATTCCTATAGGGATAATAAAGTACGCTATAACTAAGATAATATAAACTAATAGGTAAAGAATAAAGACTATATTATTTAACCATTTCATACTAATTAATTTATCTTTTATCTTAATGAATATAATTGTTAAGATAATACCTATTATAGATATTATTAAACCTATTTTTAATCCTGGAGTAGTATAACTTATAATAATATTATTATCGCCGTTATTTAATTTAATACCAATAAAACTATCAAATACCTTTATTATTTCAGTAGATGTTCCATTATTAGTAGCACTCATTCCTTTTAAATAACTTATAGGAATAAATAATATATTATCACTATTACTAGTATAATTTATTTTGATATTATTTTTATCATAACTTATATCAATCGGATTATTATTATCAAAAAATTCTATTAGTTTATTATAATCTAGTAAACCAATTCTTAAATCTTCAATACCTATAGAATTATTTAAAACTACTATTTTTATGTCAATATTTTCATTTTCAAAGGTTCCTAAATAGATACTACCATTATAATCTTCACTAGGGTATTTGTTAATAATTAAGGAATTATTAACATAAATATCTAATGATTCAAAATATTTTGTTTTACTATTATTTAAAAGAGATTTTCCTATTTCAAAATATAGTAGACTTTTATCAGTTACATTAATATTCATATTAAATGAAGATTCTTCATCTTTATTATTAATAGTTATTTTATCGTCTTTTTTAGTAATATTTTTTAAATCCCAGGTATTACTTATAAAGGTAAATATATCATCATTAGTATTAGTTAATGCTTGATATATTTTATTAGTATTAATAAATGAATTATTATCCTCAAACGTAGGGTTGTTATAAACTATATATCCTTTATTAATTGGAATATTTATTTCATATATTCCTAAATCATTTATTTCATCTATTTGTTGATAATATCTTTCATCTAACTTTTCTTCACTTATAATGTATTTTTGAGCTAGAATACTATCAATAAAAATATTTGATCCACTAGATGATGTATTCATTGCATAGGCATCGTATCCCATTTTTTGTAGATTAGTATACATACTATTATCAATTAATGAAGTGAAGAAATCATTTACAGGTTTATCAATTATGTAGCCGTAGTTTTCAAATAATATGGCTTTATTCTTTTTAAAATGATATCCATCTTCATATTCTTTATTATAAATGTAATTTAGATTAGTATACATTTCATGAAGTATTTTTTCATCAGAATCAATCTTGATATATAAAAGAGATTGAGTAAAGGTAAATACTATTACACTTATTCCTAAACATATATAATGGGATATTTTCTTACTATTTTGAGTTTTAAATATTACCAAATAGTTGATTATACTAAGGATAGTTATACCTACCATGATAAAGAATGAAAAATGATTTCTAGTAAATGTTAAATGATTAATACTAGATTGAATTATATTGTAATATTTATATGTTAAAATTATTATTAGGATATTACATATTATGGTTGATATAATTGGTAACCATCTGTTTAGTTTATTATTTGGACTTTCTGTTTTTTGATTTGTTAAATAATAACAAGCACCAGTTATAAGAATTAATGTTGTAATAAAACCATAACGATAAGGATAATACATATAACTACCTAAATGCCACATTTTATTTATAGGTTCTATTACTAAGGATAAAGAAACTAAAGAAGTAGTAATAATAAAGAATTTTAACCATTTTTTATCATTTTTAAGCCTTTTAAACATGAGTAGGATACAAGCAAATGCTGCACCACTACTAGTTAAAAACATAAATTTGTCAATTAATGGTCCAGTTTTAACTGTAAATAAATCACTAAAACTAAATCCTATTCTAGTTGAACTTGATAATTGTAGATATGTAGGTAATAATAATACTGTTGAAATAAGGATTGGTAAAACTGTACTAAATCCAAGGAGAGTAAGAGATTTTTTTAAATTACCTTTACGATAGAATAATAAATATATTAATGATATAAAACAAACAAATATAGCACTTAATATTGCAGTATAAAAGTTAAATAATATACATAATGTAAGAGTAATAATATATAATTTTACTTTATTATCTTTTAGTAATTGATACAAACCTAGCATTAAGATTGGAAATAATACAACTACATCTATCCAACTAGATATTATATATAGTGATAAAGAGTAGGTCGATAAACCATATAGGATACCAAATATTATTTTATAAAAGTCATGTAATTTTGGAAATACTTTATTAAGAAAATAAGAACAGGTAATACTTGCTAAAACCATTTTTAACATAACTATTAAGCTTACTGCTTGAGGTATATCAACTCTATTGAATAGAAGGATAATGAATGTTAAGGGACTCAACGCATAATAAGTGAAATTGGCTATAGAATTAACAGCAGTTAAACTGGAAAAACTAATTAATAATGATTTACCAGAATGAAATATATCATAAAAATTATAATATAAAGCTAGTATTTGACTATGCATATCTCCCCAAGCAATAAAATCATTACCAAAAGGATAAATATGTTTAATAAAATATACTCCCATTAGGATAATAAAAACAATTAAACCAGATAATAAATATTTCTTTTTCATAGTAGACTCTCTTTCTAACTATTATTATACCACGTATAGACAAAAATTAAAAAGTAAGATAAAATTATATAGAGAATATAAGGTGATTGATATGTATACTAATATAGATATAGTATTGGATAATAAAAAAGATTTTTATAGTCCGTATTCTAATAAAATATTAAATGATGATTTATATAATTATATCTATAATGAATGTTATGGAGAAAAGGTTACTAATAAAATAGTGATAAATATATGGACAAAAAAGGAAATTCCTAGTGATGAAAAAAATATTATGATAGATGTGATAAGAAGGACTTTTGGTTTAAGAGTACAAGATGAAATGTATTATTATGAAAAAGCTAAAGACAAAAAAATAATTCTTTTTTTAGTAGGTATAGTATTTATTATTTTATATTATTTATCTGTAATAAGAGTTTTAAGAGATTTAATTTTAATATTTGGGTGGTTAGCAATTTGGGAATCAACATATAGTTTACTTAGTGATAGTAAAAAGGATTATTATCGAATTGTTCGTTTGAAAGAATTATCTAGAGCAAGAGTATATTTTAAAGTATCTTCGTTAAACGAAATGAGACATTATAAAGTAACAAAGGAGGTAGAAAAAAGTAAGAAATAAATCTTACTTTTTTGATATAATATAAATGGTTGGTGGATATATGAAAAACAATTTGAAAGAAATAGTTATAGTTTTTTTTATAATATTGATTATTGGTGGTATTGTTTATATTGTTAGTAATAAAAAGAAAGAAATGGAACCTCCGATGAATGATAGAGTCCCTGAAAATAAAAATCAAGATTTGGAGTACAAGGGTACTAAAGAAATTACAAGTGCTGAGACTATTAATAATGAAACTTATGCAGGTAGTGATCGTGATACTAATGTAGTTCTAGTAAGTGGTAATATTATCGTTAATATGGATGGAGTTACTATTAATAAAAAAGGAGATACAAATAATTCAGATAATAGTAGTTTTTATGGTATTAATTCTGGAATACTTGTTAATGATAACGCTAATTTAAATATTAATAATAGTAATGTTAATACTAGTAGTAAGGGTGCTAATGGATTATTTAGTTATAATAGTAATATAATAGTTAAAGACACAATAATAAATACTAGTAGTGATTTATCTGGAGGAATAATGGTGGCTGGTAATGGTAATATTACAGCATCTAATTTGCAAATAAATACAAAAGGTAATTCTAGTGCAGCGATAAGATCTGATCGTGGGGGAGGCAATATATTAGTAACTGAGGGAGTTTATGAAACTAATGGTCAAGGTAGTCCAGCAATATATTCAACTGCTAATATACAGGTAAGTGATGCAAAATTGGTATCTAATCATTCGGAAGGAATTATTATTGAAGGTAAAAATTCTATTAAGCTGAATAACGTAGATTTAATTGATACTAATGATACTTTAAATGGTAAATCAACAACTTATAAAAATATATTTATTTATCAATCAATGAGTGGAGATGCCGTTAATGGTGAAGCAGCCTTAACAATAAATGATTCCAAAATAACAACTAATAATGGTGATACAATTTATGTTACCAATACCGATGCTAATATAACTTTGGAAAATAATGAATTTATAAATAATGATGAAAATGGTTATTTTTTGAGAGTTAAAAAAGATAGTTGGGGTATTGATGGAATGAATGGGGGAGTTGTTAATTTAAATCTTAATAACCAAACTATTGAAGGAAATATTTATATTGATGATATATCAACATTAAATATTAATATGAGTAATTCTAGTTATTATGAAGGTACTATTAATTCGGATAATACTGGTGCAAAAATAGAATTAGTATTAGATAAAAAATCTAAAATTAAGTTAACTGGGGATAGTTATATTACGGCGATTAATGATGCTAATAGGGCTTATACAAATATTGATTTTAATGGTTATAAATTATATGTTGATGGAACTTCAATCAACTAAGGAGATATAATGAAAAAAGAAAAAATACTAACAGTGATATCAATAATTTGTATTTTAATAGGATTTTATGTTTTTACAATAGCGTTAATAATGGGTATAAGGGGCATAAATGCTCATGGTTGGGATGGTTTATTAGTTCTGCTTATACCTCCATCAATTATCGGTTTATTAATAGAAATTTTAGATTTTTTAACAGTAATTAATGTTTTTAAAAAGAAATTTATTTGGTATTCATATGTTAGTAGTATTATTAAAATTATTATAATAGTACTATTATCAATAGTATATGAAAGTGAAGCAAAACAGTTAATTTTATTTTTTATAATAATTACGATTCCATCCATTATAAATATCAAAAGGTTAAAAAATAGACAATAGTATGCTATAATAAATTGTAATGGAAGGTGATTATATGGATGAATTTTATATGAATGAAGCCCAAAAAGAGGCGGAAAAGTCTCATTGTAGTAGAACTAAGGTTGGGGCAATTATAGTAAAAGATGGGGCTATTATTGCTCAAGGATATAATAATGTAACTGGGGGAGTAAAAAGCTGTGAAAAATTAGGATGTCTAAGAGATGAACTTCATATTCCTCATGGAGAAAGAAGAGAGATTTGTAGGGCAATTTGTGCTGAACAAGTTGCTATAAGTGAAGCTGCTAGAAATGGTATTTCTTTAGATGGAGGAATTGCTTATGTTACAACTCATCCCTGCTTTATTTGTGCTAAAATGCTTGCTAGTGCAGGTATTTCAGAAATTGTTTATTTAAATGATTACCCAGATGATTTTTCAAAGAATTTCTTAAAAGAAGCTGGAATAGAAATAAGGAAAATATAAAAAACGTCGATTAATTCGACGTTTATTTTAACTGGAGCGATAACAAATGTTGTTCGAAACTCCTAATAGTTAAAGTTGATAAACAACTAATCACTGAATCCATTTTATCAAATAATAGAAAAAGTAGCAAAAATTATATGCTACTTTTTAGGATTTAACGTTTTCTTTAAAATATGTTCACATTGGTTAGATGAATGGTTGATACCTGAATCCATTCTATCACCAATTTGTTGATTAGAAATTCTATTTCTTAAATTAGCAATTAGTTGCTCTGATGATTCACCTACATTATGATTACCTAGTATACTAGTAACTATCTCATAGTATTCAGGTGATTTAGTTAGTGAACCTAACCCTGCTATCATTGGAAATGCTGTACCTCTTTCATGCTTTTCATTAGAATATAAAGTGCCATTGAAATCCATTAAATCAATTTGTTGACCTCCAAGATTTTGTGATACATAATAATCTAAAACACTAGCTACTAAATATGAATATATATCTTCGTTTGCTTCATCAATTGAAATAGTTACACCTTCTTTAAGAATTGTACCATGTTGTTTTAAATCTAAATCAATGACTCTTCCTTTAACATTGCTGTCAGTAAATGAGAAAAAAGTTTTGAAAGATAATTCCATAACTACATGTTGCTTTCTATATTCATCTGTTAAAACTAATTTTTTAAATATATCATGAACTTGCTTAAACATATCAAGCCATTTATCACATTTTTCAATAATTTCTTCTGATGATATAACTGGTGGTATATATATTTTTTCAAGCATTCCTTCTCCACGAATAGAACTAATAATAGAAGAATTACCAGAAATTTCTAATCCCTCATCATTACTTTTAATTTCTATTTGTTTTTCTTTTAATTCATCAGGTGTAGTTATACAAATTTTATCATTTTTCTCAAGAACAATATATTGAACTCCGTTTATTTTTTCAAATTTCATAGAAACCTCCCTCATTTAATTGATTATTTTAACATATTTTTTCTATTTTTTATACTATAAATTTATTATTTTAAGATTATCTCTCGAAGTTATCGTCTTTTTCTTTGTCTTTTTTAGTCTTATAAAATTCTTCTGCATCTTCATCCATTTCATTATTAAGATGTTGTGTTGCTTTCTCAATTTCTTTTTTATTAAATAGATTAAATCCTTTGAATTCTCTTTCTTAACGATTCTTTTAATGATAGTTCTTCTTTAATAATATTTACCATAGTTCCATCCTTTCTTTATAAAGTAGGATAGTCTTTGTATTTTTCCAAGCTGACCTGTGGGAGTTCGAAACACAAAAAAACTTAATTCTTCCGAATTAAGCTTTATCTCAACATCGCTTGGTGCGACGATTTTTACAAATGGAGCGATAGCAAAGGTTATCCAAAACTCCTAATAGTAAGTTGATAAGTAACTAATTACTACAAACATTATAACACGATTTTTATTAATTGTTCATATATTTTGCATTTCTGTTATAGTTTTTTCTTTTATATGATATTCAATATTTCTTTCTTCACAAAACTTAATTACTTTATCTGCTAAATTATTGTAATATTCTTTGTAATCTCTATATTGACTAACGAGTTTATTATAGTGCAATCTACCAAATATTATTTTATCTACAAAAGAAATTGAATTTAATATTTCTTCAAAATCCTGGTCAATTATGTTAGGCGTTGGATAAGGTTCAATACTTACCCAAGTTTTACATCCTTTGTCATGAAGTTTTTTTAAACTATTAATTCTATCTAAATATGGTGCTGAACCAGGTTCCATTTTTTTTCTAAATTCTTCATTTAGAGATATAAGAGTTATACCATAGCTATTATCTTTACTCAAATCTGCCAATTTTATTGGTAATACACCCTTAGTTAAAGCAGTACAAGGTAAATTATAACTATTTATAAGTTTAATAACCTCTATTGATAAATTACATATATCTTCATATCCATACATAAAGGGATCGGTAGTAAAACATAAATGAACACTTTTAATTTTATCTCTTAATTTAGGTAATTCCTTATTTAATAATTCTATTGTATTTGAAACAATAACTGGACAAGTCCATTCTTCATATGTTTTTACAGTTCCAAATCTTTTAGCTAACATTGAGGCATAACATGGATATTTACAACCATGTGAACAACCTTGAACATGATTTATAGTATAATCACCATATTCTACACCTGTTTTATATAAAAGAGATTTTCTTTCCATAGACCTACTACATATCATTTTATAACCTCCTTTATTATAAAATAATTATATCACAGTTTCTTTTATTATTGAACTAGTAAATGTAATATAACTTTCGTCAGGAAAACAGCCTTTTCTAGTTTTTTCGCCAGTTAGTTTAACTACAGAAATGATTTTATTATCTTTTTCTAATATTTTCATTGCTTTATTATAATAACTTGATGGAATATAAGGATGTTTTTTTGTTTCATTTTTAACTATAATAGATTTAATACATTTTCCTTCATATATTTTATAAATATAATCTGCCAACTCCTTTATGATTATTTCCTCTTTAGGGTAAATAACTAAATGCATTTGCCCACCACTTTTATCAACTAAATATTCAAAGTCTGATGTTTCTTCAGAAGACAGTCTATTTAATACATCTTTCATTGTGTCAAAACCATTAATATTTTTGGTCGCATAAATTAAGCTCATTTTATAATGCCCCGTTTCCCTTTGAATATCAAAGTTTAAAGTGTATAATGCACCAACTTCCAGTAATCTTTTTTTATAAAAATTAGTAATAACTTTAATTCTATCTTTTCCCTTCTTACCTTTAATAATATCTTTTATCTTAGATGTATCTTCAACTCCATAAAGTATTTTTAATGATTTGTTTATTTTTTCAACTTCAAAAAATCTTGATAATTCCTCTGTCATTAAATTAAATAATAATTCTACATTGTTGTACTTTTCTAATAACCCCTTATTTAACTCAAACGGAACAGTAAATTTAAATGGGTCTATAAAAAAGAATGCTGGTATCATATTATCTACTTTTGATAATAAGTTTTCTATAAATTCCTCATGTGTTGAATTTGAAATTGCTATATTTAAATGGGCATTAATACTATTAAATTTGCGTTCATCAATATTAATTCCAACATATTTCCCAATATTTTCTTTTAATAATTTATAATTATTTACATCAGATTCTATAAAAATTAAATTAATTAATTTTATATGCATTTTAGGATACTTTTTTGTTTGTTCAATAAAATTCAATGCTTCATTTATAATAATAAGCGGTGATCCACAGTTTCCATCATCATACATACCAGTTCCTGCAAATGTATCAACAATTAGACAATTTCCATTGCCATACGGATTTAAAACCACTTTTCTCATCCAAGTTTTAATATATTCTGTAAGTACCTTTAATTTTATTTTTGAATGTTCTTCTAAACTATTAAAAAAATCTTTTCTATCTTTTTCAGCCATAATTTAATTCCTCCTCTTACTAAAAAAGAGCATAGTATTCCTTATCATTTTATAAGTCTTTACTAGCCCTTATATTTTAATTAAACATCATTGTTTTTTTGACAATACTAATCTTTTGACATCTTTTCTTGAATTTAATCCCAATTCATGCAATTCATCAGAAATCATTTCAACTGCTAAATTGGGATCCTCTGTTAGTAATTGCTTCATTAATTCTAAGTACCTATCTTGTGCAATTTTGGTATCAATCATTAACTGAGCATTTTCTTGATTTGTTTCATATGCTTCTCTATATGCTTTAACTTGCTCTCGCGTTAAGTAAAGCCCGTAGCTATCAATTATATTATAAAGTTCTTGTAAAAAATCATCAGATTGTTTTTTTACCTGCAAAAGAATAAATCTAAAATTCAAACTTGTTTTGGCTAGTGAAATAAAGTCTGTTATATCAAGTTGATATTTAGTGCAATATTCCTTAACAACAGATTCATTAGCAATAGATTCTAATTCTTTTTCTCTGAAATCATTATCAGGTATTTCTCTGCTATTTTTATGAATAAAATTATATGGCATAAGGACATTTCCAAGTTCAATAAAAAGTGGAGTATATTCTCCATTATATTTCATAATTCCACCTGTTAAGAAATTATATGATAATTTAATAAATCTTTCATTGGTTAATTTATGTTTATCAATAAATTTTTTTATTTCAATAATTCTTTCATCATCTGGAACTTCTTTACAAGAACAATTTATATCACAAGTCCAATAATCACATAACTGATCACCATTACTTATCAATTGTAATCCACCTAAATAATATCTCAATTGTAAGTCCTTATTTTCAAGTTCAGTTATTTCCGACTTTTTCATTTAAAACCCTCCTTGTTAATAGATATTATACCACATTTTTAATTAATTTTTATTATTATTATTATTATTTTAAATTATCATTTTTATAGTTTAGTGACAATTTTTTAATATCTTCTTTATCTAAAATATTGTTTTCATTAATTTTAAGTACATCAATATTTTAATGATATTAAGAACAAGATTGAAATAACCATAATTCCAACCATAACAAGTCATTTGTTTATAAGGATTTGTTTTGTTTTACAACCAATTTTTGGGTTTTATTTTGCAAGTGCAAAATGAGTTTGTCCCTATTAAATGCCTAGATTTTATCTAGGTTTTAATAGTCTGTGGGGACAATCTCTTATGCTCTTGATATTTTGTATTCAAAAAATATGGAAATTATGGTCTAAATTCAACCAAAATCAGCCATTATATATTTTTTATGATATACTATAAGTAGGTGATGAAATTATGAATTTGCTTTCAAGTAATAATAGTTTAATAAATAGTAATGAAATAGAAGTGCAATTGAATATAAATTATGATTTAATTAAGCAAGAGTTGGAAATTATCTCAGATAAAACGGAAATAATTGAAAACAAAAAATACTATTATAAAAATAATGGTTCGACTATATTTGCAGTTGAAGATATCGAAAATAACACAATAAACATTTTTTATAAAGTTGATATTCATACTATACCGACTCCATTACAAAATAGAATTGGTACACTAACAATAGCAAAAAACTTCTTGGTTTTTAATAGAGAACAAACAACTGGTAATTTACTTTGTAGTTCAACAGATGCAGCATTTTTAGATTTAAAAATGCATAAGGGAGGATATAAAAAAGTATTAGAAAATTCAATTTTATCTAATTTTGTTAATGATATATTTTTAAATGAATACTTTAATAATAATCCTAGTGCCATAGATTATTTAGACTTAGTTTATCATAATTCTACAGATGGTTATATATGTAAAATTGGAGATATTAATTTAAGTATATCTCAAACTACAAGAGATCACTTCGAATTGGGATTAAACATATTATCATTCAATGAAGATGCACATGATTTAGGAAATGTTGAATGCCCTGTTTATAATTATTATCGTAAACAGAGAGAATGGTATTATACGCATAGTGCAGGCAAAAAAGTTAAAAAATCAACAGAAAATATGAAGAATTGTAATTTTGATAGTTATTCATTTTCAAGAGATATAAGCTCAAAATATAAAGAATTATTTGACAACTTGTCAAATGGTAAATTACTAAAATAAATATACATAATTTAAGTAATTGTATCTAACGACTTATTTTAAATGATAAGCCGTTTTTTATTGTGCTATGAAATCCCACTAAATGTGATAATATATCCCACAATTTGATTAATTTATTAAAATATTTTGCAAGAGCATAAGTAAATGATATCAACACATCAAAAAAAGCCTTATTACATAAGGTTTTGGTGTGATATCAAACTTATTTTGCACTTGCAAAATTGTCCCACAGCTGTGGGATTTTAATTTGGAAATATCCTTATTTTTAGGTAATTGAAAGTGGGATTACTAGTGGGATATATTTGATTGTAATTAGAATAGTTAATATTTAATGTCCCACTGCATATTTTAAAAATCTTCTTTGGTAACATTATCGGGAATTGTCTCAAATACATCTCTAATGTTTACCTTTATATCATTTGGATTATTCTTTGTAGCAAGCATTCCCATTGATAACCAATTCTTATCTCCGTTATTATTTTCTTGTAATGGGAATACTCTAATAGGAACTTCATTTTTATGAAGTGGTCCTATATCTAATTTTTCAGTTTCTTTATAATAAGTTCCTTTATATAAATTAACTTCATAATATTCATTTAATCTATACAAGTGTTGCATTATATCTTTAATAGGTAAGTATTCACTATACCTTACATTTGTATCGACGCAAATACCATTAAAATCGTATGTAAGAGGTCTTTTCTTATCAATATAACCTTTCTTATATAACTCTTCAAAATCACTATAAAAAGTGTTTCTAAAGTTAATCTGTTTAACTTCATATTTGTTTCCTTTAAGTTCAAGTTCTATATCATCAATATATCTCATAATTATATCTGCTTTATCATATCGTTCTAATAAATCCCAATTATCATTGAAAGCATAATAAGATATTGGTAATTTGACTTTGTTGATAAAGTCGATATCTCTTTTAAGTAATATATCTTCAATAGTAAAGTTTAATTGCTCTGCTTGTGAATTTTCAAGTAGTTTAGAATTAACAAATTCTATTTGACTATCTATAGTTTTAGATTCTTGTTTATATTCTTCTTCAGTAAATAACTCATCAATATATGCTTTTCTAATTCTTTCTTTTTTATTATTTAAGTTCTTTAATTCTTTTTCTAATTGTTCTTTAGGATTATCTACCTTTGATTTTAAAACAGGTAAGAAGAATTCATTAACAACATTATCGTATTCTAATATATCAGCAAGTAATACTTTAATCTTATCTTCAATTTTATCTTCATGAATATTGTTCTTACAATTCTCACATCTATAATAGAAATACCATTTATCAGATTTAATTTTATGTGAAGCGCTACCTGCAAGTATTCTTCCGCATTTAGGACATTTTAATTTTTGTAAGAAGATATAAGTTTGTGTTCTCATATAGTTCTTTTGATTTTTCTTCTTTTGAACTTGACAATTATCCCACATTTCTTTACTTATTAATGGTTCAACAACATCTTTGTATAAAGTAGGATGATTTGTCCTTTTACCATGTACATAATCACCTTTATATACTTCATTAGAAATAATTCTTAATATTCCTGTATCTTTCCAGTTAGTTTTACCTAAAACTTGTTCTTCATTAAATATAGTTGCAATATTATAATAAGATTTTCCTTCAAAATATAAATTGTATATTCTTATTACAATATCTTTTGTAAGTGGATCAGGAACTAACTTTTTATCAATATGTTTATAACCAAGTGGAGCACGAGCAGGAATATGTCCTTCTTTAATTGCACC
>JAEEGL012200359.1_pt1 | contig 14181 bp, 7 predicted proteins | sample 9134231 | NCBI WGS metagenome assembly JAEEGL01 (sample SAMN16246548, study PRJNA631951) | gut metagenome | biome: gut microbiome; feature: rumen; material: fiber-attached | host: Bos | place: Iran: Karaj | collected 2018-10 | reverse complement strand
CACCATTACAGGCACCGCTGAAAGAACCTTCGGAGGGAAAACCTACAAATTCATTATCATGAGAAATCCCTGGGGAAGTGAAGGTACCGAATACTATTATAACCCGAAGAAAAAAACGCTTCAGAGAAGGACGGTTGAAAATCCCTATGAATACAAAGGGTTTACAATGGTGGAGCTCAGCGACTTTATGATGCTGAACAACGATCTGTTTATTGAGAAAAAAGAGGGAGGAGTAAAAGCATGACCACAGAGAATTTCCGGTTCATCCGAACGATTGGCGATAATGTGAGGGTCAGAAGGATCACGTCGTCAGACAGAACAGAGTATGCCGCGCTTCTTAATACGGGAAAAAGGAAGTCGGAAACTTTTGAAGACTATGAGATACAGGACTTTGGTCTGGAAGCGGACGGGGCGCCGGCCGGCGCAATGAGCCTTATCCTTATGGACGATCACGTTGTAGTGACACAGCTCTTCGTGAAGGAGGAGGACCGCCTTTTGGGATACGGCTCCAGACTCCTTGTGAAAGCAAAGGAAACCGCTTTGGAAGCTGGATTTACGAACGCAGCTTTTGAACTGGATCCGAAAAGGAAAGACCTGATCCGCTTCTTTAATGAGAATGGTTTTTTTGAGGTGGAGTCCGAGGAAGACGAAGGGATCGCGCTGGTCTGGGACGAGGCGGCGGAACTCTTCGACCGGTCAGAGTTTGACGCGGAGGAAGCCACAAAAGCAGCAGAAACGATGCCTCCCTTTCTGGATGTTATTGTGCCAAAGCTCATGCGGCTGAAGGAGTTTTTGCAGCGCGACGGGATCGATACGGAGCTCGTTTCCGGAGAAAAAACGTATCTCTGGCTGGATTTTGAAACGTATGATATCCAGATCTCTTATCTGCCGGCAGACAGTTCCTTACGGGAGTTTGCTCTGATCTTCAGTTCATTCGTGAAGACGGAGCGTTCGCCGGAGGAAACGCAAAAGTTATGTCAGGAGTTCAATGCGGCATCGTTCTTTGCGACAGCGATCCCGACAGAGGGCGCCATCATGCTCCGCTACGCATTCCCGGAAACGGCCGTCCCGGTCAATGAAATAACGTTTTTGTCCATGCTTTCTGAATTCTGTTCGGAAACGGAAAAAGCTTATGCGAGGATTGAAGAATGAACGTAAGTGTACGTACCGTTACGATCACAAAAGATACTTTGCTTCCGTTCCTTCCTTTCGTAAAGGATGATGAGATCGATCTGATCGGCGAGCCCGGCGTATTTACCATCGGCGCGATCGCTGATAAAGGACAGGGGGAGGCGGCGGCAGGCGTCCTGATCTTTTTTGTCACAAACCATAAGTCCGTGCTGCGAACCGTCTATACGGTAAATGATGATGCGGTTGTTGAAGAAAGGCTTTTGGACGGTTACATCCGGGTCCTCATTTCCGCTTCCATCCATGAGATCCGGATCGCGCCGCAGGCGGATTTTAATTTCCTCCGGGTCGGGATGTATCTGAAAAAAAGAAAGTTCGCGCCAACACTCTCCCCAAATACAATATCGAATGACCCGGATGCGGTCACGATATTGCTGACCCATGGAACGCAGAAGATCGCTTTTGAAGGCATGGATCCGTATCACATGGAGGACAGGCTTTTGCTCACAAAAGGCTTTTTCCTTATCGCGCAGTTCACCGATACCGAAAAGCCGCTGGGCATGGCGGTCGTGACGGATGACGGCGAGAGACTGACATTGGAATGGATCTTTGTTCTTGCGGAATACAGGGGACTCGGGATCGGCAGGCGGTTCATTCATAAAATGAATAAAGAAGCCGTATCGCGCGGGTATGCGGAAACAGCGGTTCTGATCCGGACGGATTTTGAACATAATCCGAAACGGACAACGGATCTCTACTTCCGGAAACGGGGCTTTTGTGACAAGGAACAGGAGCTCACCTGCTATGAAACAAGCTTAAGCGTGCTTTCCAAAGAGCTTGCAGACATTAAAGAGTCTTCGAACGGGATCTTCCCCTTGTCTAAGCTGGATACCCCCTTACGGATGTCTGTTATGGCGCTGCTGAAAAAGGAAGGAGAGTTTGCGTTTTATGGCGCGGCGGACACGAAGCTTTCGCAGGCTCTTTTTGAAGTGGAAAAAGCGAAAGGGATCCTGCTCATCTGTGCCAGAGAAGACCGGCTCTATCTTTATTCTTTCCATGCAAAAACAGCTAAAGAGCTTCTAACGATGCTCAATAACGCGGTAAAAGCAGCGGTTTCTTTTATGCCGTTTCAATCCAAAGTGGTCTTCATCTCATCCAAAATTAAGAGCATGCAGCAGATCGCGAAGCTTCCGCTTTCGCTGCAGGCGATCGGCGCGTACGATCTTGTAAACAGAAGCATAGAAGAGGAGTAAATATGCTGCATGAAGTCCTGATCGATAAGGACAATACCGGGATATTCGAAACGCTGATCCCGAAGATGTATCTCGAGGATCTGAAAAATCGGAAAATATTCGGAGTCGCTACCTTTGACGGAAGGATCGGCCGTGACTATCTGGTCGGCGTTGTTTTAGTAAGGGTAAGGTTTCAATGGCAGGAAATTGTCTGGGTGGCGCTGTCGAAACGGTATTCCACATATGAATACGGGGCAGACATTATAAAAAACCGGGCAGAGGATGCCAGAGACAGGGGCTTTCTTTTGGGAACGTACAGTGAGTTCCCTGTTGAAGAGGCTCTCCGGGCGGAGTATTTTTCCTGCGCCGGTTTTACCCTTGAAAAAGTCCCTTCCCATACCTTCACGGTATATACGCATGTGCTGCGTTCTCATCCGGCAAGGCTTACCGAAGAGGAAGCATCACACATGTTTTCCCTCCGTTACCTTACGATCGAACAGAAAAAGAAAATGCAGAGGGAAGCGCACGCGAGGAAAAACCCGACGCCCCTCGAGTATCCGATCGACTGGGATTCCTATGACCAGGATGCTTCCGTTTTGTATGAAGAAAACGGAGAGGTTAAAAACGCGCTTTTGATCTGCAAAAAAGAAGAATTTTACTCTGTGGAAGGGTATTTCGGAGATGATCCGAAACTCTTTGAAGCATTGTTTCGCTATCTTCAAAGCATCTCCGAAAAAGTGCTTTCAGAACGGCCCGCACTCCTCATCCCGGCGATCGAGGCGGTGGTGGAGGAAAACCTAGAGCGCTGGCCCTATTCGCACCGGGATGAATTACAGATGGCCTGCCTCGGTTATGAAAACGTTAAAAAACGATTGATCCCGACCAATGAGATCTTAAAGGAATATGTAAGACGGTCTGAAGAAGACCTTTTAGGACTCGAAGGGATGGAAATCTGTACGAGCCGGGAGCGCATGGATGTGCCGGTTTACGGGCAGGGGCTTTTGGAATATTCCAACGACGTTATCCGGGAAAAAGAGGCCGTTTTTGAACGGCACTGGAAGAAGATGGAAAGCTGGTGCCAGCGCGCCGGTATGCCTCCTGTCATGATCATCATTCTGGAGCTTGCAAAAAAAGGAATGCAGCTGCATAAAGCAGGGAAACTGGCGGTTACGGATCTGAAGGAAGTAGGGTTTACGGAGCGCCCACTCATTACGTTCAAGGAAAGAGAGCGCATGGCCGGCCAGTTCGCGGGGCTGATCCTCACTGCAGCGGAAATAAAAAAAGACCTCGAAGGAAGGACGGTTAAGACCATCTACGACAGGGCGAAATACGCGGTCGACAGCCGGATCATGAACATTTTGCATGAGGTAACGGAATCGTTCTTCTCCCTGACCGGCATCAATATCCACACCGGGGAAAAGGTCCCTGCGGAGGACAGGGTCCGTAACGGCGTTTTATCAAGAGCACTGATGTCTCAGTTTAAGCGGATTTTTGCGAACTATGACGCTACGGTTACGGAAGAGATGGTGCATGAAGCGGAGAAAGAGGAAGGGTTTGAGAAGGCGCTTAAAGAAGCTGTCAAAGAGCGCATGAAGGGCCTTGATCATTCTTCGGAAAATAAGGCAAATATCGAACAGGCCATAAAGGAAAAACAAAGTATAGAGGAACAGCTCTTAACGATCGAAACCAAAATCGGCTTGATCTGTGAAAGAGAAGGCTTTGCCGGCAGAGAAGGCTGGGTTAAAGAACTCTTTTTCCCGAAGATCCGGTCGCTCAAATTCTTTCTGGACAGCGTCGAAGGTTATATCAAATACCTCACGGACGGCACGCCGATGAAGGCAATGCAGGGGATCTATATCCGGAAAAAACTGGATAGATCGATCCCCGGTCCCGATCCAAACACCCGGCTTGACCGGCAGATCCGCCAGCTCGAGCCCCGTTTTGATGCGCTCGCTCCGTGGGAGCTGGATGACGCGACGATCCTTCTCGGCTGGGAGAGGATGCTCTACCGCACCGGGCAAAAGAAGGAGGAGGGTACTTTTGACAATAGAGCTTCTCTTGAACAATGCCGGGAAATGCTTAATAAACTGGAAGAAAAGAAAGCCCTTTATCCGGAGCTGTTCCGGGAATTGATGCTCACAAACATGTTTGATGAGATCCCGGAAATGATGGAGCTTTTTGATGAAGCCCGGACATTACGGGATGCGGCGGGAAGGCTTTTGGACGCCGGCTTCAAAGATCTGGATGAAAAGTATGAGATCTATAGCAAGTCCCTTGCCATTTATGATACGCTTTTACGCCGCGCCAGGCACATTCTTGTTGCCGGCCGGATGTCCATGAATGAATTGTTGGAGCTTAATCCGGACTTCCACACAACGGATTACGAGTATTGCTATGCAGAAAGTATGAGGATCAGTCATGAGCGATGAATTGATCTTAACTGCCATTAACGGTGAGAATCTGAACTTTTTCGGAGAAGAGATCAAAGCTTTATATAAACTTAAAATTCCCGGCCGGACGTTTTTCGGATTGGTTGAGGATGGCGCCGCCGCAGGCGCGGCTGCACTGGATCTTTACGGAAACACTGCGGATCTAAGATTCTTTGCGATCGCCGATCAATTCCGTAAAAAAGGGTTAGGGAGAGAATTCTTAAACCTCCTGATGAAAGCGCTGGATTCTCGCTTCGTGATCGGCCTGTCCGCAGGGATGTTTGTGGGGGAAGATAAGCCGCTTCCGGAGATCTTTTCATTTCTTTCGAAATGCGGCTTTGTGATCAATAAGGGAAGCACCTTTAGAACACGATACGACATGAAAGAAGTTGTTGCGGCTGCTCCTTTCGGGAAGAGCGAACTTCCGGAGGGGGCGAAGCTGATCCGCGGCGCCATGGCGGATGAAAAAGTGCAGGAAAAAGTTGTGGCGATCGCGGAGGAATTACCGTCCTTAAACTCCTGGCTGGACGGGAAGCTGATGCTCTCCAAAGAGAACCGCTACGGCGGGATCATGCTGAAAAACGGGGAAGTAAGCTGCATGATCAGCGTGACGAAATTTGAGGACGGGGCGCGGCTGGAAGGGCTTTACGCGAGGCCGGAAGCGCTGATGGAGCTGACCTATCTTTTTGATTACGCGGTCAAAGCGATCACGGTGGAAGACCCGCTTCCCAAAACTTTCTATATTGACGCTCAGGAAGGGAAGCTTTTGAAATTTGAAGATACCTGGATGAAGAAGAGGAACCTGAACCGTTTGGAGCGGCAGGTGTTCATGTCTGCGATAAGGAGAATAGAAGATGAATTTTGATGAAGGCGCGGTTGTCGATCAAAAGCAGCTGAAGGAGCAAAAGCCCATTGAAACGAAGCTCGCTGAGACGAAGTACTCCGTTGGCATAAAGGAGCAGCCGGAGATTTTCGAGACAAAGCAAAGGAGTGAAAAGGATGTTTTTCTGGGTCAATATACTGATCTGGAAAAGAAGCTGGATCCGACTCCCTATAGTGATCTTCGCCGGGGGCTTGAAGATGTTTATACAACGCGGGAGGCCTTTCAAGACCGCCTTGCCAAAACCGTTGTTTTTATTGAAGGGATAACCGGCGAAAAAACGGCAGGGCTTAAAGGGCTGCTCACCGATTTTCATAAGAGCATTGAAGAAAAGGCGGACTATTTATGGACGAAATTAACAGGCGGATCCGTTTCGTCCATGAAAGACGCTTTCGGGACGAATCCCGAGACGAATGCCGAGATCGTATCCAACTATGAAGATGAGCTTAAACACTGCCATCAGTTTATGGAGATCTGCGGGGATTCTCTCCTCCTTATCGCAGAGATCGTGGGATCCGATCAGTTTACGAAAGAAGCGGAAACAAAGTTATCGTCATTTTTAAATGCGATGCTGGTAAGTACGAAGGAAGATGATGAACTGGTGCGCCAAAAAGCGCTTCATCTGGCGCTTACGGGCGTGAATATCCCGGACACGGATCGCTTCCTCATTACCCCGGATTATGCGGAGGGCATGATCGAGAGGGTGAAGATCGAAAACAGTATCGAGGGCGCTCAAAAAAGCCTTCAGTTTGCAACACAAGATGACCCGGTACAGCTGCCGGAACGCCTTTTCTCGGACGAGGAACCGCTGCAGTTATCAAAGGACCGGCAGGTCATCCTGATGTCAGCGAGATTTCAGTTTACGTCTTTAAAAGCCGTTTTTGAGCAGGCGAAGTCAGAGGCGCTGGAAGGCGCTGCAAAAAATAAGCAGGATGAACTGGAAACGCTCATTAAGGGGTTATCCGATCGTTTTATCAAGATCAGTTCGGATATGGTTGATGGCATCGAAAAAGAGACGGAACGCTCCGATGAGGAGAAGGTGGAACAGTACCTTTTACTTTCCGGAGACATGGCTATCCTTTTTGGCCATATGAAATCGGTCTATGCTGCGTTTGCCGGAGCGCTTCGCGCGGGAGAAGATCCGGATATGATGAAAACGGTGCTGTCAGAGCTTAAGTTCCTTATGGATCTTTCGGAAACAAAAGAAGCGGCAGGGATGGATAGGATGGCGCTCCTTACTAACGCAGAAGCCATCCTTTCGGTAGCGGAACAGGATCTTTTTAAGAAAACCGAGGTCGATCATGAAGCTGCGGTCAAGGCCTTTCTGGCTGAAAAAAGCCCCTCTTTGAAGGAAAAAGAAACAGTACTCAAAGAAGAGATCAAGACGCTTTCGGAAGAAAAGAAAGAGCTGGAAAAGGAGATCAAACCGGAGAAAGACATTGTAAAGGAAATCCGGATCAATTATGTAAAAACAAAGGAAGAAGGGCTTGTTCCGAAAGAACCGGCAGGTAAGATCAGCCCGATGCAAGATCTCGATCTTAGTAATACGAAAGACATCAAAAAGGCGTCGAAGCTTTTACTCGATGATAAGGAGCACCGGCAGGAGTATGTCCGCGAATACCTTAAATCTGCGGAAGGAGTCACGGATCGAAAACTGGCAGGTTTTTCAAACTACCTGATCGATAGGAGCGGAGTCCTTACGTCTAAACATAAGGGCGAAGAAGCAACAAAGATAAAGCTTCTGGAGGAACTGAAGAAAGCCGCGGATTCAAAGGAGATCCGCGAGGCGATGAATAAGGCCGATGGCTTTCTTCCCGCGGAAACGGATGAAACAACGGAAATCCCGCTCGACAGCCCGTTCTTCAAGGAGCATCCCTATGCGGCCAAGATCGTGGTGATCCAAAAACTCCTTCATACGATGGGGCCGTCCGACCTCCTTTCCAGCGTCACTTTGCTCTATAATGCGCTTGTGACTTCCGATGAATACCAAAATGAAGTGGCAAAACAGAGAACGGAAAAGATCGATGGGAAGCTTACCGGCCGGGAACGGGAGCTTGAAAGCATAGGCGGATACCGGGAGATGCTGGATGAGATGAAAGATTCATCCAAAGCCTTCAAAGAAGATCGTAAGAAGGCCGACGAGCTGCAGAAAACGGGATTGACTTCGCAGGGAATAGAAAACAATATCCAAGGCCTTTTGTCTTCGATCGACAAAGCCCGGCTGGATAAACTGGAAGAGATCCCGGCTCCACACATGGTAATTCAGAAGGGGATCCGGTTGGACAAGGGAGCGGTGGAAAGGATCCGGACGCTCCTGAAAAAAGACTTCTTTTCAGATTGGACAGATGAAAACAGAAAGGAGATCGAAAGCAGGATCCTGATCGGGATCCCGTTCCTGACGGCAAAGGAAAAAGCGGAGCTTCTGGAAGAAAAAGAGGTAGAGGGCCTGATCTTATCGATCACGAAAAGGCTTCGCGCGGAAAAGAATTTAAAGGTCCTTTTGCTGGAGGATAAGGACTATAAAAGGCATGTTTTGGACGCGATCGTCGCGGGAGTTCCCTATCTTTCCAAAAAGGAGTTTTCGGACAGAGCGAAGCAAAGGCGCAGCGCGGTAAGGAAAGCAAAGTCCTTCCTTCTGCTGGATGAAAGATTCACGAAAAAGCCTGTTAAGATACGGGTTTTAAGGGGTGCGCCGGTCCAAAAAGCCCGGGAGCGGGTGTATCACATCAACGATCTGAACGGGAGTTTAAAGAGCGGCTTCGCATCCATAAACATGGCGCCTCCGCAGGATTATTACACCTTCAAAAAAGAGCATCCGGATGAAACGATGAAGGAGGATAAAATCCGGGAGCTTTATAAAATCTATCTCCAAAACTTTTTTAAGGTCATAAAAAACGCTCACGGAAAAAAAGACAAGATGGATACGCCGTGGACGGTCAATGGAAAGAAATACCGTACCTGGTCTTCGATCGAAAAGCTGATCGAAAAAAATTATATCGAATACGGCGCGGACGAATCGCTCGGGGAATTTTTTGAGAGCATGGGCGATAGCTTTTATCAGAAAGGGGAGGATGATTTCCATAAGATCCTCGCCCAAAAGCGTGAGGAATATATCCATAAAGAAGTCCCAAAGAGGTCCCAAAAGACGGAGGATCTGGCGGCAGAAGAGCAGTTTCATCAGCGCCTGGACCGGCTCCTTCTAAACGGGAAGGAAGACTATACCCCGCTGGCGGAAATCCTTGTCAATGACGAGCGGATCCTGGAGCACCTTGCAGCGGATTCGGATGAAGAATTTGAGATCTTTCTGGCGCATACGATCCCGTCCTGCCGCGCGGTCACAGAAGAACTGAGCCGGCATATATACAGGGACCAGTACCTCATCGAACGGGAAAAGGAGATCTCTGACTTTATTGCCGAAGGGAAGACGGAAAATGCCGAAAACGCTCTGGCTCTGACAGAGCTGGACAAAGCGATCGATCAAACAAAGATCGGCAAAAAGACCTTCAAGACGCTGTTCGGGGAACGGCTGGGGATCGGGAAGAAGATCCCCTCCGGGGAGAATGCGGTCTTTGCTTCTATATTCATGGAAATGTCGCTTTCCATGGGTGCGGCTGCCTTTTGGGATGAATGGCCTGTGAAGGTAAAGAGAGACCGGCTGCAAAACAATCTGAAGAGCTTTGAGGATGCATACAAGAGTATCATAAAAAACCTGAACCTTAATCTGACCAAAAAGCAAGATGAAGCCCTGTTTACGCTGCTCCTGCAGATCGAAAAAAGAAATCTGATCGAGAAAGCACCGGATGCCTACAAAGAAGATCTCACATACCATCTCAGAGAGGACCTGGATCAGTATATTAAGGAACTCAAGGGCCAGGAAAAAGAGAAAAAGCGCTTAGAGGCGATGAAAACAGCCGGCGCAGCGATCGTAGAGGAAAAGATAAAAGGGAGAGAACGTATTAATGAGCTCTTCAAAGAAAGCCATAAGGGATTCTCCCTCTTTACGGCGAAGGATCTTAAAGAATTAGAACCGGAAGATCAGATCAGGAAAGAGCTTGTGGCAGCTGTGAACATGTCCGAGGACTTTACGTCGGATGATCCTCTTATGGAGGTCATTTACCGTTCCTTCCTGGAAAAGATGGTGGTTGCAGCGCAAAACAAAAACCTGGATCAGATCCGTGCGGACATGGGAACCCTGCTTCGGTTCAAGTGTTTTTCCCTGGCGGCGAACCGGGTGATCAAAAGCCGGAAGGATATTGCAGAAACAGATCGGTTTGCGATGAAAAAGGGATTGCTTGAAGCCTTTTCTGACCAGATCTTTTCCGACATTGCAAAAGATACGTCGGCAATGACGGAGGGTGTGGAATACTATACCGCGCAGATTGAGGACCTGCTCGGGAAAGAAAAAACGAGGCGTGGGATCGCGCGCTTCCTCATCGATGATGAGGACAGCTATGGTAAAAAAATAACCAAACCGCTGAAGGATGAAGAGCAATTCAAAGAAAGAATGACTTATGTCATTAACCAGCGCTTTTCTCCCGATATGTGGTCGAAACTTAAGGATAAACTGGAGGGAAGTTCGCGCGAGGATCTGTGCATGATCGCTTATATCATGCAGAATATGGACACAACCGCCACCTTAAAAAGCGCCGTCACCAACCTGATCGGAAGCGAAAACCATCCTTTTATCGATGTGGAGGACAGCGCTGCCGCGACATACTATATCCGGGGAGAAACCATAAACCGGGAGCTTTTGGGCGTGGATTTTCAAAGGCTTACGGTGTCTTTGTCGTCGGATGCGTTGACGTTGTATGGAAATCTGAACTATGCGATGCAGCTGCTGGATGAATTAAAGGCGATCCGTGCGAAGAAAAGTAAGGAAGCCTCCCAGCAGAAGGAGGAGGGATTTGTCGAAACGGAACTGATCCTGGCGGATATGGAAAGGGCAAGGGGGACAGTCGAAAGCTGCATGGCCGAGCTGTCGAAGAAAAAAGAACTTTCCAACGACGATAAGCTGTGGACGCTTTATACAGTCCTCCGTTCCTACAGCGACGTTTATGATCAGTTTAGAATGGCCGTGGATTACGGCAGGATCGCTCCGGAAAAAAACAAACGGCTGGATGCTGTGTGCGAAGTTTACGGAAGACTGCAGGAGTATTTCCAGAACGAGGAAAAAGACCCCGAGGTTGTGAAAAAGATCTACGGGATCCCCCTCATCGAATCGCTTGACATTATGGATTTTCAAGGCTTTAAGGATGAGAAAACCAAAGCGTATCTCATCGATCAGGAAATTGGTATGGAGAAGAAGCGGGAGGAGATCTCGAAGGTCATTCAGAACTATGCCTACGAGAAAGCGGGACTTTCAAAACGGCCGCAGAAAAGGGTGCTGGATCCGGATGAAGAAACCTTCCCGAAGACCATTGTAAACCAAGCCAAAAAGATCGACCGCTGGATCGCGGAACATTATTCGCACCGCCGCGGGGACTCAAGTGCGGACTTTGCGCTGGAGATCTTAAGCCATCCGCTTCGGGAGCGCCTTTTAGCCTATTATCTCATCGAGAACGGAAAGGAAAATCTTCCGACCGAACTGGACGCGGCGGTTGCGATGCAGGCCTATGTTCCGGATGTTTCGCAGTTCGCGAAAAAGATGGAAAAGAATGTCTTTTACCAGGTGACGAATTTCGCCCGGGAGATTGACATGGTTGAATCACTCGGCATGCTCGATTCGGTCGGGAAATATGCGACGTCGAAGATCGAAACCTGTCTCCGGATGCTGGATAATAAAGCGATGAAGCTGGATCAGTATATGGAAGAGGGCATTGCCGGCAGAAAGGCCTATGGGGATCCGAACCTCCCCGAAGAGGTTAAATTCAGGCAAACCTGCTACATGGTCCTTCTGGAAGAAATGGCAAAGCTTCGCGTGATGATCAAGGAAAAGAGCGAGACGGAGCTTGAAAAGTCCGACGATATCGCCCGGCAGGAACGGAGCGTGAAGCGCGCGATCCGCCGGCTGATACGGGCGAATGAAGAGGTAAAGCGGATCGGGCTCAAAGATGAGATCACCGATGCCTTCTCTGTAGAAGGGGTGCAGGTCCCCTGGACATTTGACGAAGAGAAGCTGGAGTATAAGCCGAAATCAACAGGGCTTCTTGAGCTGTCCGGCGCTCTATTCAATGTGACCTGCATGATCGTTGCAGGTAAAACCATCACCGAGCCGGATCTCAGCGCCTCCGCAAGGCTAAAAAACATAGCCAATACGGCGGAAAAAGGAGGGTATGCGATCGGCCGCATCAATACCTACGGTTCCTTTGTAAAGGGGGCTGCAGGGGTTATCGGCATCTCCGGGATTATGGATATGCATGTGGGTGTTATTGCCAAAGGGGTCGGAAAGTTCATCTCCTTAGCCAGCTCCACGACCAAAGTCTGCGTTGCGGTCAGCCAGGGAACCAAACTGAAGAAGGCAAAAAAAGACGCGCTCCAACTTGCGGAAAAGATAGACGAACAGCAGAAAGAAGAGCAGAAAGAGGAACTGCAAGGAGGGCAGAAAGAGGAGCAGAAAAAGCCGGAAAGAACCACGAAGGAAGTGGTGAATGGCATCTTACATATTCAGGATCGGGCTTTAAGAAATGAGATCTGTTCAAACGCCATGCGTGCGGTTTCAAGCCTGTCAAGCTGCGCATCCGCTGTTTTCTGTATGTTCCCGCATGTCAGTTCGGGGTTGGGCCACTTAAGCGATGTGATCACGGTGACGCGGCTGATCTTCAATTTCTGGGCACGGGCGGATCAAAGGAAACAGACGATCGACGAATTCTTAAAACTGGACGATCTATGCAAGGAGGTCCGGCCGATGATCTCGCCGCTGGACAAAAAAACAAAAGTGAAGTATGGTTACTCAGGGCTGGGCTCCTGGTATGGGCTCTCCGACGAGGCACTCAAGGATAAGCTCCGCATGGAGGTACTGCGGCAGCTCCACTTCTCCTCGATGGAAGAGTTTTTCGTCGATATCAGCCATCGCTATGCCAGAGTGATCTACCGCCATATCTTCTTTGATGAAAAAGGAGATCCCATCCTTGCCGGCAATGAAGCGGCCATCAAAGAAAGGCAACCGCTTTGCGCCCTGTTTCAGAATCTGAAGTTTAAATATCCGATAAAACCGGGCGATTTTCCGCACCCGCCTGTTGAGCGGCTCGGATGGGATCTGTGCAGAGGAATCAAATAGGAGGAGTATCTATGTTAGCAGAAAATGAATTCAAACGTACCAGTGTGCTGCATAAGCTTCAGGAATCCCTGAACCAGTCCGGGATCGGAAGCCGGATCATCGAAAAAGGAGAAGAGGGAAGTCCCGCGCAGGTTCTTGTCTGTACCTTTGAACGGCCTTCGGGAGAGTCGATAACGGGACAATATTACTTTCCGGAAGCGGACTGCGCGGAGAATGTGTGTTATTTCTCAGCCCTGATGTCGATCCGCGACACCATCCCGGAAAAAGAAGAGGAAGGCCTTCGAAAACTTGTGGATGAGACAAATGATGCGCTGATGTGCGGGATGTTTTCACTGCTCCCTGAGCTCGGACTTATTTACCGGCTAACGGTTCCGGTTTCCGAGTATCTGAGCGAAAACGATCTCTTTGATACCATTGACATCGCATCTGCCCACGCACTGGCGTTTTCCAGCGAGTTTCTTTCACACCTGGAAGGGGAAACATTCACGGACTGATCAGATGATCCGTGATCGGCATTTCCGAATACTCCAAAAAGTCGGAAAGAGATCCGTTTTCGTAGTCAAAGCTTTCTTCGGCGTCGACCCAAAGGCGGTAATCGGCGGAGATCACATCGATCGAACCCTCCGGGAAGAGGCATGAAATTTCTTCCCGGAGCAGCGGCAAGCTCTTCAAACATCTTGTCCGGGAGCTTTGATGCCATTTCATGTTCTTTTTGAATGGACTTGACGCGGGCATTTAATTTTTCCCCTTTTCCAAGCGGCTGAAGCTTCTCCTGTTTCTTTTTGAGCTCCTCATTAAAATAACTGTCCATACGACCCTCCTTATCAGAAATCGCGAAAAACACAATCCAATTATAATCTGTGTTTTTACGATGTAAACCATTAGGATATGTACGAAAAAGCTTAAATTTTTTTCTTCACAAAGCCTCTCCTCGTTCGTATAATAAGAATGTAACCGAAAGCGGCCCTGAAAGCTGGGGCGGAAAGAGGTGGAAATATGAGTGACCAAGAATATAGACTATCAAAACAGATCAAAGATGACCTGAATAAAATGAGTGCGGAAATGAAGAAATATAAGCTCAGGGGTATGGACTTGGATTACAGGGATGTTCAGGATGTGACGAGAGCGGTCGCCAACCATGCGGCTAAAAAAAAGACACAAACGCATCCGCAGTTGCCATATCGCCAGGACCTGAACATATATCAAGAGTTGAAAGAGCAGCTCATGATCGATGATGATACCCGCGCAAAACTTATGAAAAGGAAACGGGTCCCTGCGTTGGTCAAGCAGGCGGAT
>JAEEGL017168851.1_pt1 | contig 14182 bp, 10 predicted proteins | sample 9134231 | NCBI WGS metagenome assembly JAEEGL01 (sample SAMN16246548, study PRJNA631951) | gut metagenome | biome: gut microbiome; feature: rumen; material: fiber-attached | host: Bos | place: Iran: Karaj | collected 2018-10 | reverse complement strand
GGAAACCTTGACCATGTAGACCTTGCAGTCGAGTCCGAAGTATGAGCAGGCCATCGAAAGGGCGGTGCCCCACTGTCCGGCGCCCGTCTCGGTAGTAACGCCCTTGAGGCCCTGCTTTTTGGCGTAGTACGCCTGGGCGATGGCGGAGTTCAGCTTGTGGCTGCCGGAGGTATTGTTCCCCTCGAACTTGTAGTAGATCTTCGCCGGGGTCTGGAGCTTTTCCTCCAGGCAGTAGGCCCGTACCAGCGGCGACGGACGGTACATCTTGTAAAAGTCCGCGATCTCCTGGGGGATGGGAATAAAGGGATCGTCGTTGTTCAGCTCCTGAGCGATGAGCTCCTCGCAGAACACCGGCGCCAGATCAGCGGCGCCCATAGGCTCGTGGGTGCCGGGGTTCAGCAGGGGTGCGGGCTTCGTCTTCATGTCCGCCCGGACGTTATACCATGCCTTCGGCATCTCATTCTCTTCCAGATAGATCTTGTAGGGGATTTTCTTTTCAGCCATTGTAAAGGCTCCTTTCTTTGGGACAAATAAAAAGATCCTGTCCCAGTAATCACGCTGGGACAGGATCGGATAATCCTGCGGTGCCACCCGGCTTGACGCGTTCCCGCGCCCACTTTACGCGTACAGTCATACGCAGGGCTTTTTTGACGGAGACCCGCACTCCGGCTCACATACTCCGGCGCTTCCGCCGTTTCCGATCGCCCTCAGAAGTCCATTCGGCCCTGTGGCGCGCCGCCGCGATCACACCGTCCGCGGCTCTCTGGAGGTTACCCGCAAGGCTTACTCACTCTTCATCATCGGTTTAACGCATTTTTAGCATAGTTTTATTTCTTTGTCAAGTGGTTTTCCAAAATTTCCATTATCCGTTTCCCGAATAACCATTCAGTATTTCCCGATATCCCTGGCGATGGTGAAGGCGACACTGTTGGCCGCATAGACGTTCTTCGGCTCCACGCAGTCGCCGATGCAGTAAAACTCCGGCGCGCAGCCCCGCAGCGCATCGGCCGCCTCACGCTCCGGCCGCTGGCCCAGGGCAATGACCACAGTATCCGCCGGGTAGAGGCGCCGTTCCCCCTCCGGTCCGGCGTCAGACGTGCCCGAAACGTTGATGACAGACTGGAGCATCCCCTGCTTCAGCGTCCCGCAGGGCTCCGGCGGAGAGTACCGGCCGCCCACGCTCTCGCCCACCACGCCGTCCGGACGGAGCTCCACCGCCCGCACCGAGGTGTGGACGCCGATCCCCAGCCGGGCGATCTCCTTTTTCACCGCCATGGAGTGGACCACGTTGCCGGAGAAATTGAGGCTGTCCGCCATCTCCATCACCGAGGCGCGCTTCCCCAGGCCGCTGAGGTAGATCGCCAGCTCCGCGCCGCTCAGCCCGCCGCCGAGGATCAGGACGTTCTCCCCCGTCTCCTCCGGGTGCAGGAAGGCCCGCTCCGCGGTCAGGACGTTTTCCCCGTCATATCCCGGCAGGAAGTCCGGCACGATGGGCCGGGAGCCCAGCGCCGCGATGATCACGTCCGGCTCCAGCTCGCGGCAGAGCTCCGGTGAAGCCTCCGTATTCAGGCGCAGGTCGATCCCGCTCTTGCCGATCCGCTCCGCCTGCTGACGCAGATACCGCTGCAGGTTCTGCTTGAAGGGCACGTCCCGCTCGCACAGGAGCGCGCCGCCCAGCTCGCCGCTTTTTTCCGCGAGGATGACCGTGTGGCCCCGCTCCGCGCAGGTGAGGGCCGCCTGCATCCCGGCTACGCCGCCGCCCGCCACCAGCACCTTTTTCTTCACGGGGGCGCCGTGCTCATAGTACCGGAGCTCCCGCTCGAAGCCGATCTCCGGGTTGACGGCGCAGCAGTGGGTCAGGTGGGTAAAGGCATGGGAGAAGCACTCGAAGCAGCGGACGCATTTGCGGATCTCCCCCGCTTTGCCCAGCTCCGCCTTTTTCGGCATATCCGGGTCCGCCATCAGCTCCCTGCAGACGGCGACGACGTCGGCCTTGCCGGAGGCGATGATCTCCTCCATGAGCTCCGGCTCCGCGATGGCGCCCACGGCGGAGATCCTGGAATACCGCACCGCCTTTTTCACCTCCGCGGCGTAGCGCACGTTGCAGCCGTCCGGGAGGAACAGGGAGGGGTGGGTGTCGGTGAACACGTCCGGCGCCTCGTGGGCCCCCACGGAGACGTTGATGAGATCGTAGTTCCCGTCCAGCTGCTTTGCGATCTCCACCCCGTAATCCACGCCGTAGCCCCCCTCAAAGATCTCGGAGGCGCTGATCCGCACGCAGATGGGGAAATCCCGTCCGCACTTTTTCCTGATATCCGCCGCGATGGCGTTGACGATGCGGGCGCGGTTCCCCATGCTGCCGCCCCACCGGTCCTTCCTGTTGTTGCCGGGGCCCAGGAACTGATTCAGCAGCCACCCGTGGCCCGCGTGGATGGTGACCATCCCGTAGCCGCAGTGCTTCGCCGTCATGGCGGCGTCCCCAAATTTCGAGATCGTCTCCAGGATCACATCCTCGGGCATCCCGGGGATCTCCATGCCCATGCCGTTGACGCAGTCATAGGCGCCGTAGATGTCGTTCCCCAGCCCCAGCATGGAGAAATAGGCATTGGCCCCGCAGTGCTGCAGCTCCGCGTCCGCCACCGCCCCGTGCCGGGAGATGCACTGGGTCAGCCGGAAGTGGGGCGACAGCGCCTTGGGATCGTCCAGCCGCACGGTGGCCCCCACGGCGCCCCGGGCATTGTCCGCCATGACGGAGCCCACGCAGACAGTGGCCGCACCGCCCTGGGCCTTGCGCTCATAAAACGCGATGAAGTCATCGCCGGGGTGGCAGTTGTCGCAGGGATAGTACTCCAGCCCCAGCGGCGCGGCAAAGATCCTGTTTTTAAACCGGGTGCGGCCCAGCACGATGGGCTCGAATACATGGGGATAGCTCTTCATAACGCGCCTCTTTTCGTTTTTTCTTTGATTATACCAGCTTCCCCCGTGCGATTCAACGCCTTGATCCGTTCTCCCACTTTCCCCGGGCGTCCGAATATGCTATAATAAGACAGGATCCGACAAAACCGAAAAAGGAGATCATGATGGAGCATCGAAACAGAAAACGACACCCCGCCGCCGCACGCCTTCTTGCCCTGGCGCTTGTGCTCATCCTGGCGCTGTGCGGCTGCCAGAAGCAGTTAACGCTGGAGCTTCCGGACATCATCCCCCCGGCGTCCTCCTCCCCGTCCGGGAGCCCGGCCGCGCCGTCTTCGGCCCCGGGAAGCGCCTCTGCGCCGTCCGGCGCCGCCGGCTCTCTGAACGATCCGGCCGGTCAGGAGGAGCTGTATCAGCCGGGCGAGTACAAGATGGTCCCCTTTGGGCAGATGACTTACGTCCGCCCGGATGTGGACGCGCTGGAAAAGCTTTTTGACGCCTGCTGCGACCGCGCCGCGACCGCCGGCGCAGGCGACGGCGAGGAGCTGGAAGCCCTGCTTGAGACCTGCTGGGACGCTTATGACGAGTACTATACCATGGAGGTGCTCGCCATGCTCCGGCACGACATCGACCAGACAGACGGGTACTACGCGGAGGAATACGATTTCTGCTGGGCAAACGACGTGAAGCTGGAGGAGTGGCTGGACAGGACGCTCATCGCCTGCGCCGGCTCCGCCGCGCCGGTGAAAAGCAGTCTTCTGGCAGGCTACGACCAGGGGGAGAACGAACCCTATTCCGATCGGGCGCTGGAGCTCATGAACCGGGAGAGCGCCCTCATCAGCGACTACTGGGACGCCATTTCCCTGGATGAGATCACGGTAAACGGGAAGACCGTCAGCTACATCGACACGGTCACCGACCCGTCGGTGGACTCAGCCACCTACAATGCCGCTTCGATAGCCTACAGCCGCGCCTGCAATGAGGCGGCCGCCCCCATCTACATCGAGCTGATCAGGGTACGGCGGGAGCTGGCGGAGGAGCTTGGCTATGAGAGTTATGAGCAGTACTGTTACGATACGTACGCCCGGGACTACACCCCCGACCAGGTCCGGACATATCTGGACGATATGGCCTCCGCGATCGCGGATTACTATGTGGAATTCATGGAGACAGATCCCTACGGCCGGGTCAGCTACGACTACATATCCTCCTCCGACCTGCTCGCGCAGCTGGAATCCTCCATCGCCGATATGGGCGAGACCGCGACCGAGGCGTTTGCCTTCATGAAGGACTACGACCTGTATGACACGACGGTCACTTATGACAAGGCGGCCGGGTCCTACACCATCTACCTGGACAGCTATGAGGCGCCTTTCTGCTACATCGACGCCTACGGCGACGTGGAGGATTTTCTGGATTTCGCCCATGAGTTCGGCCACTTTGCCGACGCCTACTGCAACTACAACGCCACCACGAGCCTCGACCTGGCGGAGACCTATTCCCAGGCCATGGCAAACCTGGCGCTGTACAAATGCCGGGAGCTCCTGGACCGGGAGGACTATGAAAACCTGCGGCTGCTCCACATTCTTTCCACCATGTCCACCTTCACGGAGCAGAGCTCTTACGCCGCGTTCGAGTCGGCGGCATACCGGCTCAGCGATGAGGAGCTGACTGTGGAAAACCTGAACTCTCTGGCGCTGGAATGCGACCGCCGCTTCGGCGCCGTGGCCTCCGGCGGCGAGGAGCTGAGCCGCTTTTACTGGGCGCAGGTAACCCACCTCTTTGAGTCCCCGTTCTACGTGATCAGCTATGTGGTCAGCGCGGACGCCGCGGCACAGATCCTGGAGCGGGAGATCAGGGAGCCCGGCGCGGGCGTTGCCGTCTACGAGGATATGCTTGACTGGCATGAGGACGCTTTCCTGTCCGAGGTGCGGCGCGTGGGGCTGGAAAGTCCCTTCGAGGCCGGGCGCATGGCCCGCAATGTGGAGCTCGTCCGCACGATCCTGGAGGCGGGGATCCCCGGCCTTGAGCTGGACGCGGCATAAACGGGACCATAAAAAGATCTCCGGAGCAGCGGCTCCGGAGATCTTTTTATGTGATGATATAGTACTCAGCTCAGGGAAAGATCCCCGTCCCTGATCCAGCCGATCCATCGGAACAGCCGTCCGAGGGCCCAGCACAGGATCGCCGGGAGCACAAAGGAGATCAGGATAAGGCCGATCCACTGGAACGCGCCGGGGGCGATGGCCTGTGCCCCGGCGGAGATGGCCTGCTCCGTAGGTTCATACCAGCCGGTGATGACCCCGATCTGCCCCACGAGGCCGCAGGTGCCCATGCCGGAGGACACGGCGGCGCCGTTCATCTCCAGCCGGAACAGGCAGGTGGCGATGGGCCCCGTAATGGCGGAGGTGATGATGGCAGGCAGCCAGATCCGGGGATTCTTCACGATGTTGCCCATCTGCAGCATGGAGGTGCCCAGCCCCTGGCTCACAAGTCCGCCCCATTTGTTCTCCCGGAAGGAGAGGACGGCGAAGCCCACCATGTTGGCGCAGCAGCCCGCCACGGCCGCCCCGCCCGCCAGGCCGGTAAGCCCCAGCGCGGCGCAAATGGCGGCAGAGGAGATGGGCAGCGTCAGCGCAATGCCCACAATGACGGAGACGGCGATGCCCATGAGGAACGGCTGCATCTGGGTGGCGAGCACGATCAGCCGTCCCACCCAGCTTGCGGCGACGCCGATGGGCTTTGCAATGAGGATGGCCAGCACGCCGCCCACCAGGATCGTCACGATGGGGGTGACGAGGATATCCACCTTCGTCTCCTTGCTGACGGCCTTGCCGAATTCGGAGGCCACGATGGCGATGACCAGCACAGCCAGCGGGCCGCCCGCACCGCCCAGGGTGTTGGCGCCCCAGCCCACGGCCAGCAGCGAAAACAGCACCAGAGGAGGGCATTGCAGCGCGTAGCCGATGGAAACGGCCATGGCGGGTCCCGCCATATCCACAGCCATCTGGCCGCAGGTCTGGATCGCGCCGCCAACGGTGGCCAGCCCCAGCGGGATGAGTACATAGGTCGCCAGGGTTTTCAGGATCGTCCCCACCAGCAGGGAGCAGAACAACCCCTGCGCCATGGCGCCCAGCGCGTCGATCCCGTATCGTTTCAGTGAAAAGCGAATATTCTTGCGCTCCAGAAACGCGGCAAACCCGCGTTTTTCCGTCGTCCCGCTCATATGCGCTTCCTCCTTTGCTTCGATGTCAGGAGCTATTATACTACCTTGCGCCGTTCAAGACAAGAACAAATCCGGCGAGATCGAATCAGTTGGGATGAGCGATCGGCCTTCGCTTAGAAGTCGATCTCGTACTCAAAACACCTCTTTGCTTCGCGCTTTACCGCGCTTTCCATCGTATACTTCCCGTTCATCTTCAACGCACTCAGAACGGCGTCGATCTTTGCAGCGTCTTTTTCCTTGATCCCGGTAGTATCTCCCAGTTCAAGGAGAAATACTTGATGGCTGATGGGATTATTCGACATACGAAGAGCGATCAAATTCTGGATGCTTGGATCCTTCTGGAAGTAGACGAGCTTTGGCTCAATGGGGCTATTGCCCATGCAGTGCATCTCTGCAGAAATCTCAATTGTGGACAGGGAACTGGATTCTGCAAAGTGTTCTACGTTTACGTCGATTTCTTTCTTCGTGGCGTTTGGTCCGTGTTTGCCTTTGATATTCCCTCCGGCTTTCGCTATACTTGCTTCTCGAACGTGCTCTTTGTAGGTTACCTTAAAATGCTTCGCCCCCAGGTCCTGGGCGATTTTTTGAAGCTCATTGACTCGGGCAATCTTCAGGTAATTGAAATACTCAGACAGAGCGATATAGTGATTCCTGTCAACCGGGTCCACATAGTACATCCCGCTCTCCTTGTCTGGAGTAAAGATCAGTCCGTAATCGTCCGCGAACTCAGGATAGATGTTAATTATCCTCACTTTATTGGGGTACGATTCATGGCCGATCGAATCGACGCATATGTCGCTTTCCGAGTGTTTTTTGTCCATTTCAACGATACGAACCAGCTTGGGGAGCAAAAAATCGGTACGATCAAGATCCTCTATAAAAATAGGCATCAGCATTTTCCATGCTTTATCCCTTTTTGCCTGTTCGATCCGGTCACTGAGCTGATTGCCGCTTTTCACCGCTGTGTTCTTCACGGAAACAGCCGCTTTTTTTGCCGCTTCACCGACTGCACCTGCAACCACCCGCGCGTCCTCCATATTAAGTGCTCCATCATTGTTGCGGTCAACAACCTTGACGACAGCATTTTTAGCTTTTCCGACCATCAAATTCGCCGCCTTGCCCACAGTTCGCTTTTCGGCCCTGTCTTCTTTTTTCTTTTCCATTATTACAACTTCCTCTCCAACAGATTTCATAACAGTGCTTGTAAAGTTCGCGAAGCTTAAAATGAGGCAAGCCTCAGCGCGGCTCCTTTGCGCGCATTTCGCTCCTCTCTTCTCCTGCTCACAATATACTCCACCCCCGCTGTTTTGGCAAGTGCGCCGTGCGGCGGTACACTTTAGAGTTCCCCAGGGCGTTTTCACGGCCTCCGTTGCTTTTTTCGGAGGCTGTGCTACAATAAAGGCATCATAAAAATGATTTGGGAGGATTTCTTATGTCGAGCAAGAAAACGCTGAAACAGATCCTTGACGAGAGCAACGGGTGCTTCCTCGTCCCCTGCGTCTACGACTGCGCTTCCAACCACGCCGTGGAGATGTGCGGCTTTCCCGTCAGCCTTCTCAGCGGCGGTGAGACGTCCATCAGCATGAACGGCGTCATCGACTACGGCTTTACCGGGCTCACCGATCTGGAATGGGTGGTCAGCCGCGTGTCCCAGACGAGCTCCATTCCCCTTATCGCGGACATTGAGGACGGCTTCGGCGGTCCCCTGGCGGTGTATCGCTCCGCGAAGCGTCTCTCCAGGGCCGGCGCCGCCGCCATCCAGCTTGAGGACAGCGCGGATATGGAGGAGTCCACCAAGCTGCTGCCCCGGGAAAAGTACCTGGCCAAGGTCCGCGCCGCGCTGGATGCGCTGGAGGGGACCGACTGCCTGCTCATCGCCCGCAGCAACGCCGATCCCTTCGATCCCGAGGAGATGAAGGAGGGCTGCGAGCGCCTGCAGGAGGCCATTGAGATCGGCAAGGCGCGGGGACAGTACGTCATCGCCATGATGGTGGCCATCATCAACTATGAGCAGGCTGCCGAGATGGCAAAGATCGTCACCGGGCCGAAGATCTTTGCCGATGTGCGGGCGGAGAAGGGGCCCGACGGTCACTACCGTCCCTCCGTCACCATGGAGCAGCTCACGGAGCTGGGCTTCGTCATGTGCAGCACCCACTACACCCTGAAGGCCGCCATGGAGGGGATGCTGGAGCACGGGCTCATGAACTTCAAAAACCAGAGCGTGGCCTACACGTTCGAGACGGCTCCCGCCTCCGGCATCGAGAGCTTCTCCGCCTCCGGCATGTTCGATCCCCAGGCGTACCTGAAGCTGGAGAACAGCTACACAGGCGGCGACAAGGAGTACACCATCGTGGGCCACAAGGTGGAGGATTACCCGGAGGGCTTCACGCGCCCGGACATCAAGGAGCGCATGTGAGCGCGCCGCGGCTCATCGACGCCCACGTCCATATTTTGCCGGAGCATATCCTGGGCGAGCGGTATGAGCGGCTCCACACGGAGCAGTTCGCCTACGGCTTCCGCAAAACCTACGACGGCAGCTTCTATGTGACGCCGCCCTACGTACGCGACAGCCAGTTCACCGCGGACACCCTGGTATACATGATGGACGTGTACGGAGTGGAGCGGGCGGTCGTCCAGCAGACGCCCATCTTCCCCTTTAACGAGGACGTGGCGCAGGCGGTGGAGAAGTACCCGGAGCGGCTGAGCGGCGCCATGCTCCTGGAGCCGGAGGACGGCTGGGCGGAGCGGATGGAATACTGGTACGGGCGCGGGCTCCGTTCCGTGAAATTCGAGATGCGCTCCTTCACCAGCGCGGAGATGTTCCCCCAGGCTGTCTTCGGCAGCCGCGTCATGGGCGACATGCTGGAGAAGGCGGGCGCGCTCCGCATGACGGTGACCGTAGACCCCGCGCCGACGGATTTCCCCGTCTACCGGCCGGAGGCTTTGTATGACGCCGTCAGGGCCGTGCCCGACGCGCGGTTCGTGATCTGCCATCTGGGCTACCCCTCCCCCCTCGACACGGAGGAGGCGAGGAAAAAGTGGGAGGCGATGGTCACCGTGTCGTCGCTCCCCAACTGCTGGCTGGACGTGAGCGCCATGCCCGATTTCTTCGACGGGGAGGGCTGGCCCTTCCCCACTGCGCTGGCGCTTTTCCGGCAGGTAAAGGACACGGTGGGGATCGAAAAGCTCGTCTGGGGCTCCGACATCCCGTCGACCCTTTGCCGCGCCACCTATCCCCAGATGATCGAAATGTTCCGCCGGGCAGGTCTCACCGAAGCGGAGCTCGACAGGCTTTTCTATACCAATGCGCTGGCGGCCTACGGTCTGCCGGCGAAGGAGGAGAACAAGAAATGAAAAGGATCGTATCGTTTTTTGGAGACAGGTCCGAGCTCTTCACCGAGCTCAACAAAAAAGCGGAGGAATATGCCGCTTCCCTGGGCCTTGAATACCGCTGGGCGCCCCAGCTCCCCTTCGACCAGGAGGATGTGATCCGGGAGCTGCAGAACGCCGACGCGGGCGTCATCGACATCGAGCCCTACGGCGAGCCTATCTTCTCACGGCTGGCGGACGGGGCAAAGCTGCTGGTGCGCTTCGGCGTGGGCTATGACAAGGTGGACCTGAAGGCGGCCAGCGAGGCGGGCATCGCCATTGCCCGCACCACCGCGGCCAACACCACCGCCGTGGCGGAGATGGCGCTGACGCTGATGCTCGCCTGCAAGCGGAAGCTCAAGCTCGCCCAGACCCGCACCCAGAGCGGCGTGTGGGTGAAGGACGTGGGCAACGAGATCATCGGCGCCACCGTGGGCATCCTGGGCTACGGCAACATCGGCCGCCGTCTCAGGAGGTTGCTGACAGGCTTTGACTGCCGGGTGCTGGTTTACGATCCCTATCTGGATGAGGCGGCGGTCCGCGCCGACGGGGCGGAGCCCGTTTCCATCGAGGAGCTGTTCCGCCTGTCCGACGCCGTCAGCATCCACGTCCCCTATTCCAAGGAGACCCATCATCTGGTGGATAAGAGGCTCCTCGGTCTGATGAAGCCCACCGCGGTGATCGTGAACACGGCCAGGGGCAACATCATCGATGAGGACGACCTGTACGAGGCGCTGAAGGCGGAGCAGATCGCCGGCGCGGGCATCGACGTGTTCGCCCGGGAGCCGCTGCCCGTCACCTCCCCCCTGCTCACCCTGGATAACGCGGTGCTGACGCCCCACGACGCCAGCCAGACGGTGGAATCCCTCTGGAACATATACAAAATGGCTGTCGACATCTGCGCCGATTTCTTTGCCGGAAGGCAGTGCCCCCATATCCTGAACCCGGACTACGCCGCGAAGGGCTGAGCCATGTGCTGCTATCTGGGTGTGGACAACGGCGGCACCACCACCAAGGCCGCCCTGTATGACGTGAACGGGCGGGAGCTGGCCGTGTGCCGGAGCGATACCGCCGTGATGACGCCGGCCCCCGGCTTTGCCGAGCGGGATATGGAGGAGATGTGGCAGGCGAACTGCGCCGTCATCCGGGGCGTTTTGGAGATGGCGGGCGCCGACGCCTCCGATGTGGCGGGCGTCGCCGTCTGCGGCCACGGAAAAGGTCTCTACCTCTGGGGAAAGGACGGCCGCCCGGTGCGCAGCGGGATCCTCTCCACCGACCGGCGCGCCTGGGCTTATCCGGAAAAATGGCGGGAGGACGGCACGGAGGAGCGGGTCTTCGCCCTCTCCTGCCAGCATATCATGGACTGCCAGCCGGTGGCGCTGCTGGCGTGGCTCCGGGACAACGAGCCTTATTCGCTGGATCGGATCCGCTGGGTCTTCGAGTGCAAGGACTATGTCCGCTTCCGCCTCACGGGGGAAGCGCGGGCGGAGCTCACCGACTATTCCGGCGCAAATCTCCTGAATCTGCACACCCGCGGCTATGACCCGGAGCTCCTGTCCCTCTTCGGACTGGAGGCGCTCCGGGACACCCTGCCGCCCCTGTGCCGCTCCGCGGAGATCGCAGGGACCGTGACGGAGGAGGCGGCAGCAAGCTGCGGTCTGCGCCCCGGCACGCCGGTCATCGGCGGCATGTTCGATATCGACGCCTGCGCCCTGGCGGCGGGCATCCTGGACGAACGGGACCTCTGCGTCATCGCCGGTACCTGGAGCATCAATGAGTACATCCGAAGGACCCCGGTGACGGACGGCGGCGTGCGCATGAACTCCCTGTTCTGCCTGCCGGAATACTACCTGATCGAGGAGAGCAGCGCCACCTCCGCGGGAAACAACGAGTGGTTCATCCGGACCCTGCTGCCGGAGGTGCGCTCGGAGGCGGAGCGCCGCGGGGAGAGCGTGTACCGGGTGATGGACGATTGGGCGGGCTCCCTCCCGGCGGAGGCGTTCGTGCCCCTGTTTCTCCCGTACCTCATGGGCAGCAACGTCCACCCCAACGCGCGGGGCTGCTTCGTGGGGCTCTCCGCCGAGCACGGCCGCGCGCACCTGGCGAAAAGCGTGTACGAGGGGATCGTATACGGCCACCGGCTGCAGGTGGAAAAGCTGCTGAAAACCAGGGACACGCCGCCGGAGTGCGTCCGCCTCGCCGGAGGCGCGGCCCGATCCCCCGTGTGGGCGCAGATGTTCGCGGACATCCTGGGGCTCCCGGTGGAGCGGGTGGACGCGAACGAGACGGGCGCCCTGGGCTGCGCCATCGCCGCCGCGGCCGCCACGGGGGCGTATCCCAGCCTGGAGGAGGCGGCGAAGGCCATGTGCCCCGTGGGCTCGCGGATCGAGCCGGACCCGGCCGCGCACCGGGCGTACAGCAGAAGGTACAGCCTGTACAGAAAGCTCATCGACTGCCTCGATCCCCTGTGGGACGATATGCAGAAGCTCCTCGAAGCGCAGGCATGAAAATCCATATCATCGGGGGCAGCGGCAGCGGGAAGACCACGCTGGCGGAAAAGCTGTCAAAAGAATACGGGATCCCCCACTATGATCTGGACGAACTCCAGTGGGACAACACATCGGAGTCCTACGGTGTGAAGCGTGATCCCGCCGCGCGGGACGCCCTTCTGAACGGGATATTGGAAAAAGGCGACTGGATCATCGAGGGCGTGTATTATTCCTGGTGCGGGCAATGCTTCGCGGACGCCGACAGGATCTGCCTGCTCTCCGTGCCGGTAGGCCGGTACAGAGTCCGGATCATCCGGCGGTTTATCCGGAGAAAGCTCGGCCTGGAAAGCGGAAAGCGCGAGACCCTGAGGTCGTTGAAGGACCTTCTCGCTTGGGCGGACAAGTATCAGAAAGAGGATATGCCCCGGATCAGGAGGCTGCTTGCCCCCTTCGCCGACAAGGTGATCGAGGGCCCTCCCCCAAAATATGGCAAAGAGGTGTGAGATTCACTCACACCTCTTCGTTTTATGATCCGGTTTATTCCGTCACGGTATACAGGGCGATCTCGTCGATCTCCCTGTTCGCGCCGACGATCACGTCCTCCCCGGAAGCGTTTTTGAAATGCAGGGCGTTGGCGCAGCCCGCATTCCGGTCGATGAAATCCGTCCGGTAGGTCCCGGCCTCCTCATCCCAGCGGATGAGGACGGTATCCCGCGTCCCCTTGCGCCAGCCCACGATCCAGGCGGGCTTCCCGCCGAGCTCGCAGCACCAGGTGGCGTGGAGCATTTCCGTCTCCCGCTCCGGGCAGGGATACTTCCACCGGGGCACGTAGTTGCCGAACAGATCCCGGTGATACACCGTCAGGGAGCTGCCGTGGAAGGGGCTGATGCAGCCCAGCTCCGGCTGCCCGTCCCCGTCGAAATCCGCAAGCACCGAGTCGCTTGACGGCACGGAGGAAAGCTGTGTCACCGTCCAGTCCTCTCCCGGCGCCGCGGGCGGCTCAAAGAGGAACGTCCCCTCCTCGCTGCCCACAAGGCCGGCGTCATAGCCGTCCCGCCGGAGCTTGGAGAAGCCGTGGTTCCGCAGCATCCCGCTGCGGACGGGCGTCAGCGGCAGCGGGTGCTCCTCATCGAAGGCGGAGAGATCTCCGGGCAGCTCCGCGCCGTAGCACACGCCGGGGTATCGCCAGTCGTCCTCAAACTCGCAGCCTGTTTTCAGGCAGCAGACCAGGAGATACCGGGCGCCGCCCCTCTCCAGGATCCCGATCCGGTGCGCATAGGGCGCCTTGCAGAGCGTCCGCACCTCCCAGCCGCCGCCCGGCAGGGGTGAAGCCAGGACGATCATCGCGTCCGCCGCGTCATTGGGGCTGTAAAACTTCTGCACCGAGAGGAAACGTCCGTCCCGCTCCGGGAGCTGTTCCATACTCATGACGCCGCCGGGGGACGTCCACACGGTGTCCAGCAGCTTCCCCTCCCGGGAATAGACCCGGCAGGCGTCCTCCTTTTCCGAGGCGACGAGGAAGCACTCCCTCCCCTCATAGGTGAGCGCTGCCAGCGCGTAGCATTTGTCAAGGGTCCCGATCTTTCTTTTCTCGATCTTCATTCCGAATCCTCCGCTTCTGTGATTTCCCTGTCTGGATTATAGTTTTCCCCGCCGCAGATTGCAAGCCGACAGGAGCCGCTCTTTCATTTTTCTTTTTTTACGGGCGCGAAAACATACACGGGAACTTGCCTATGCCCGGCAGGTGTAGTATAATACATCCCGGAATTCAAAATCAGGGAGGACGAATGCATGAAAACTCTGTACGATGGTAAAACAAAAACCGTTCTGCTGGACGAGGAGACCGGCGTTGTCAATCTTCTCTTCAAGGATACCGCCACCGGGGAAAACGGCATGTTCGACCCCGGCTTCAACACGGTCGGCGGCAGCGTGGAGGGCAAGGGCAAGATCGGCCTGAAGATCAGCCAGTATTTCTTTGAGCTCATGGAGAAAAACGGCATCCCCACCCACTACCTGGGCGCCGATCTGGACAAGGGGCTCATGCAGGTGAAGAAGCTCACCGTACCCAAGCTGGAGTTCGTGCTCCGGTATTTTACCGCGGGCAGCATGTGCCGCCGCTTCACCCTGGAGGAGGGCATCCCCTTCGATCCTCCCTACAAAGAGGTCACCCTGAAGGACGACGAGC
>JAEEGL016464671.1_pt1 | contig 14182 bp, 14 predicted proteins | sample 9134231 | NCBI WGS metagenome assembly JAEEGL01 (sample SAMN16246548, study PRJNA631951) | gut metagenome | biome: gut microbiome; feature: rumen; material: fiber-attached | host: Bos | place: Iran: Karaj | collected 2018-10 | reverse complement strand
TTGACACGGCGAACTCCAGTGCCAGCCCCGTTGCGGTATGATATGAAAAGTCAACGAGACAGTCGCAGATTAGTTCAGCAGAGGCGAAATCTCCGAAGCAAGGCACTCCGAGGCCGTCCGTGGCGCGCGTGTCCACCCCTCCTATGACGGTGATGTCGTCATAAAGGCCAGCGAGACGGGTTATTTCTCTTCCCATCCTTCCGCCAATGCCGTTAATTGCGATTTTTATCATATCAGCCCGAAACCTTTCATGATGCCGTAAAGCTTTTCGCCGTGTTCCGGTTCTATCTCCGTCAGAGGCAGACGAAGACAGTTTTCACCGAATCCCATTTTTGCCATCGCCGCCTTGACGGGTATCGGGTTGACTTCGGAAAAGAGAGCGTTAATAAGCGGAAGATATTTCATCTGAGACCGTGCGCTTTCAGATACCCTGCCGGCGAAGAAATCGTGGCACATTTTTGAAGTTTCGGCGGGAAGCAGATTGGAAAGCACCGAAATAACGCCGGCGCCGCCCATCGAAAGGATCGGAACGATCTGATCGTCGTTTCCCGAATAAATATCAAGCCTGTCACCAACGAGCGAGGCTGTCTCTACTATTTTTGATATGTTTCCGCCCGCCTCTTTTATTGCGCGGATGTTGGGATGAACGGAAAGCTCAAGATAAGTTTTAGGTTCAATGTTTATTCCGGTCCTCGAAGGAACGTTGTAAAGAATCAGAGGTTTGTCCGAGGCGTCGGCAATTGCCTCAAACATTCGAACAAGGCCTTTCTGAGTCGCCTTGTTATAATACGGCGTGACGACCAGCATCGCGTCATAACCGTATTCGCATGCGGCTTTAGTCAGATCGATCGCGTAAGCCGTATCGTTGGAACCCGTCCCAGCGATCATCGGTACTCTGCCGGCCGCCCGTTCCGCAGCAAATGAAAGGACTTCGCGGTGCTCCTCGTCGGTGAGTGTAGAGCCCTCGCCGGTAGTGCCCGCGATGACAAGCGCGTCGATTCCGTTCTCTATCTGCCAGTCAATCAGCCTGCCGAATTCGACATAGTCAACATCGCCGTCGGTAAACGGCGTTATAAGAGCCGTCGCGGCCCCTTTGAAAATAGGATGATCAGTCATTCTTCTGCTCCTTTAATGTAAAATGCCGAGGCGTCGTCCGCTTCGGCACAAACACAGATTTTTCCGCGGAAAACGCGAAAACAATCGGATTTAGCTCTCCGCAAACGCGACAGTCAAAGAGATATTGTCCCGTTGACCAAGCGAAGGACGCGACGCCTCCGCTTTCGGCGACTGTTCCTTTCGTTACGGCAACGGTCCGCACCTTACACCGTAGCTACTCATAAAAGTCGCGCCTCTAAATCGTTAACGCATACATTATACCACCCTTTAAGCGATTTGTAAATAGCCGGAAAAAATTTTTTTTGTGCTATTGCAAATCTGTCAGGACTGTGGTATAATACGTCACGCCGTAAAGGGGTATAGCTCAGCAGGTAGAGCAACGGTCTCCAAAACCGTGTGTCCAGAGTTCGATTCTTTGTGCCCCTGCCAGGACCGTTTCGCAATCAGTGCGAAACGGTTTTTATTTTTTGAAATACCACGAAATACGTACAGGTCCGAAAAAAAGATCCGAACGCTTCACCTGAGATGACAACGTTCGGATTATTGCAGTCTGGTGGAGCGTACGAGACTCGAACTCGTGACCCCAACACTGCCAGTGTTGTGCGCTCCCAGCTGCGCTAACGCCCCACAAGTTTATTATACCACGGTCAAAACAAAAAGTCAAGACCGGGCGTAAAAAACATTCGTCACCCAGGCAGATGATTACGAACGCTCATTATTGACAAATCAGGCGGATAAAAGTATAATATCGATGACGGGGGGAAAAGGCGGCAGTGCCGCGGAAAACGAATGACAAAAGAACAATATCTGAAAAATCTCGAGGTTCCGAACGGCAGAGTCGACGCGGTGCTCGACACCGACACTTATAACGAAATCGACGATCAGTTTGCTCTGTCTTATCTGCTAAAATATCCTGAACGGGTTAATCTCAGGGCAATTTACGCCGCGCCTTTCCACAATCCGCGCTCCAGCGGACCTGCGGACGGCATGGAGAAAAGCTATGTAGAAATACTGAAGCTCTTAAGACTTGCCGGGGAATCAAAGCCGGTCTTCAGGGGCTCGGAAAGTTATCTGCCCGACGAAAAGACGCCCGTCGATTCCGACGCGGCGCGAAATCTTACCGAACTTGCCATGGATTATTCGCCGGACAATCCCCTTTACGTAGTCGCGATAGGCGCGATAACGAACATAGCATCGGCAATCCTCTTAAAACCGGAGATATCCGAAAACATCGTAATTGTATGGCTGGGAGGTCACGCGCTGCACTGGCCGGACACGAGAGAATTCAATATGTATCAGGATATCTCGGCCGCGCGAGTCGTAATGTCCTCCCCCGCCCCGTTCATTCAGCTCCCTTGCATGGGCGTCGTTTCGGAGTTCAGGGTTTCAGGGCCTGAGCTTACGTTCTGGCTGAAAGGCAAAAACCCGCTCGCCGATTACCTCGCGCAGCAGGCGATCGATGAGGCCGAAAGCTACGCCGCCGGAACCGCCTGGACCCGCGTCGTATGGGACGTGACCGCCGCCGCGTGGCTCGTCAACGACAAAAACAGGTTTCTTGTACCTGAGATCCGTCAGGCGGTGCTCCCGGGTTATGACAACAAATACCATGAAGTGATCGACAAAAAAATCGTTATGATCAGAAATATAAGGCGGGACGCTCTCATGACAGATCTCATGAAGCGGCTCACGGAGGAATGATATGAAAAATATAAAAGCAACTGTGTGGAATGAATTCAGACACGAAAAAACAGACGAACAGGTTAAAAAAATATACCCCGACGGTCTCCACGCCGAGATCGGGCGTTCGCTTACCGCCGCAGGCGGAATCGACGTAACGCTCGCCGCGCTTGACGATCCGGCGCAGGGTCTGCCTGATGATGTGCTAAACAGCACTGACGTTCTTCTGTGGTGGGGACATATGTTCCACGGACTTGTTGATGACGCCCTTGTTTCAAAAATCAGGCGCCGTGTGCTTGAAGGAATGGGACTTGTCGTTCTTCACTCGGGACATCATTCAAAGGTCTTCCGCTCAGTCGTCAGCGCAACCGGAAATCTTCTCTGGGGCGACTGCGTCAAGGAAGTCGTCTGGAACATTAACCCGGCTCATCCGATTGCAGCGGGCATCCCGTCACATTTCATTCTTGATAGCGAAGAAATTTACGCGGAACCGTTCGGTATCCCTCAGCCTGACGAGCTGATATTCACGTCGTGGTTCGAAAACGGATATGTTTTCCGCTCAGGATGTCTCTGGCGCCGCGGTCTCGGCAAGGTGTTCTACTTCCAGCCTGGACACGAGGAAGTGCCTACATTTTATAACGAAAACGTCAGGAAGATAATCGTAAACGCCGTACGGTACTGCGCGCCGGCGGAGACAGGTTACAGAACGTCTCCGGACGGCGAATGCCCCTGCGTCGGCGGAAATATCATCGGTACGGACGAAATACCCGAGTTCAGATTCTGAAACCGGCGGCAGCAAATATTGCTGCCGTTATTTTTTCGAGAAATGCAAGAAAAGAGTTGACAAACCGGAGAGGTTGTGGTATAATACCGGCTGTAAACAAAAAAGCTTTACAGGCGGTACGCCATGCCAAAGGATCTCACGGTTTCACTCCTGCTCGATTTTTACGGCGATGTTCTCCCGGACGGGCAGAAAGACGCCATGGATATGTTTTTTAACGGTGATCTTTCCCTTTCGGAAATATCGGAAATATCCGGGCTAACACGTCAGGGCGTGCGCGAAAGAATCGTACGCGGAGAAAAAACCGTGCGCGATCTCGAAAAGAAACTCGGTCTGGCTTCAAGATTCAGCGAAATCACGGAAATCACGGCCGAGCTTGACAGGAAGATATCTGAAATCTCTAAGAGATATAAAATCGACCTTTCGGAGCTGACCGAGATCACACAGAAGCTGCTCGACTGAAAAAGAGCGCGAGGTGGAAAATGTTTGAAGGACTTACAGAAAAAATAAACGCCGCGTTCAAAAAGTTCCGCAGCAAGGGAAAGCTCAGCGAATCCGACGTCAAAACCGGCATGCGCGAGATAAAGCTCGCGCTGCTTGAGGCTGACGTCAATTATAAGGTCGTAAAGGATTTCATCGCGAAAGTGACCGAACGCGCCGTGGGCGCGGAAGTGCTTGAAAGCCTTCTACCGGCGCAGCAGATCGTTAAGATAGTCAACGAGGAGCTGACGGCTCTGATGGGAGGCACCGGTGAGCGCATCAAGCTCGCATCGCGGCCGCCGACGATCATCATGATGGTAGGTCTTCAGGGCTCGGGAAAAACGACTCACTGCGGAAAGATCGCCGGTCTTTTCAAATCTCAGGGCCGTCGTCCTCTTCTTGTCGCCTGCGACGTTTACAGACCCGCAGCAGTAAAACAGCTTCAGGTTGTCGGCGCTCAGCTCGATATCCCGGTCTTTGACATGGGTACGGACCACGACCCTGTCGAAATCGCGAAGGCAGGCATCGATCACGCCGTTAAATACGGGCACGACATTGTATTCATAGACACCGCCGGACGGCTTCACATCGACGAAAAGATGATGAAGGAGCTCGAGGCGATTAAAGCCGCCGTAAATCCGCATGAGATATTGCTTGTTATCGACGCGATGCTCGGTCAGGACGCAGTCAACGTTGCCGAAACGTTCAACGGAATGCTCGACGTGACCGGCGTCGTGCTCACCAAGCTGGACGGTGACACGAGAGGCGGCGCGGCGCTTTCCGTCAGACACGTCACGGGAAAACCCATTAAATTCGTCGGCGTCGGCGAAAAGCTCGACGCGATAGAACAGTTCTATCCAGACAGAATGGCGTCCCGGATACTCGGAATGGGCGACATGCTCTCGCTTATTGAAAAAGCCGAGGCGGCATACGACGAAAAGCAGGCGGAGGAGCTTGAGCAGAAACTGCGCAAATCCGAGTTTACGCTGGACGATTATCTCGATCAGCTGCGTCAGATAAAGAAGATGGGTCCGATAAAGGACATCCTCGCTAAAGTACCGGGAATCGACCGCTCCCAGATCGAAAAAGCAAACATAGACGAGCGGGCTTTCGACCGCATGCAGGCGATAATCCTTTCGATGACTCCAAAAGAGCGCCGCAAGCCGAACGTCATCAACCCGTCACGCAAAAAACGTATTGCAGCAGGTTCCGGCACAAAGGTAGAAGACGTAAACAGACTTCTCAAACAGTATGAACAGACCTGCAAAATGATGAAGGAAATGTCATCTGGAAAGTTCAACCGCCTTATGAAAAAAGGCAAACTCGGAAACTACAACAGGTTCCGCTGAATAAGACACCGCGGGCGCAATGCCCGGTGAAAATAAAAAAATTCGGCATAAGCCGTGGAGGAAAAAATGGCAGTAAAAATCAGACTCAGAAGAATGGGCGCAAAGAAAGCACCGTTTTACCGCATAGTTGTCGCGGATTCAAGATCTCCCCGCGACGGAAGATTCATCGAGGAAATCGGTTATTACGATCCGATGAAAGATCCCGCCGACATCGTTATTAACGGCGATAAGGCAACCGAATGGATCAAAAACGGCGCTCAGCCGACGGAAACCGTCCGCGCTCTTCTCAAAAAGCAGAACATAATCAGGTGAAAAAATGCCTGATCTTGAAAAGCTTCTGCTTGACGTGACACGCGCGATCGTAGATTATCCGGATGAAGTACGCGCAGACGTCGAGGAATACGACGACTGCGTCGTATTTACCCTTAATGTCGCGCCGACCGATATGGGAAAAGTAATCGGCAAGCACGGTAAAAACGCAAAAAGCATACGCACGCTGATCAAAGCGGCCGGCGCGCTTGAAAACGTCAGGACCGACGTTGAGATCGCGGAAGACGACCGCTGACCGTCCGTTATGGACGCACTGATTCTGTCCGACAGTCACGGAGCAGCTGAAAGGATCGAAAGAATACTAAAAAAGGTACGCGAAGTTTCACGTCCAGACGCAGTATTCTTTCTCGGAGACGGACTTCGTGACATCGGAGCGGCGGAACTATCAGGCATTAGGATATATTCCGTGGCCGGAAACTGCGATATGTTTTCTGACGAGCCGGCTGAACGCGTTGTGTTTTTCGGAGGAAAAAGGATTCTCATGCTTCACGGTCATACAAGAGGCGTGAAGTACGGTACCGACGCACTTGAAGGATTTGCGTCAAATCTGAAAGCAGACGCCGTCCTGTACGGGCACACGCACGTCAGAGATCTGAGAACAGTCAACGGAATCACTTATTTCAACCCCGGCTCCGTTGGCTTTCCTGATCGCGGCGCTCCGTCGTTCGGAACTCTTTCTGTCAGAAACGGTGTTTTGCTTTTCGCGTTCGGAGAGCTCTGAACAGTAATGTATTACCGACCGAAACGCAACAGAATACACGCGGCGGCGCTCTGCACCGCGCTTTTCACGGTCGCGGCGTTTGCTGTTGTCTTTCCGTATATCAGAAACTTTCCGAAGGTTCCCTGCTTCGCTGTGCTTTCTCTGTGCCTCGCGTCGGTCATCATTCTGACTGACAGGTACATGCTCTGTGACATTTTTTATACCGTCGACGACGGATATTTCTGCGCGGCGCGTGCAGGTCGCGGGATCGTATTTCGAAGAAGCGTCTCGCTAATAACAGGGATACTCAGCCCTGAAGAATGGAAAGCAGCCGCAAAAGAATATCTTAATGACGGATTCAGGACTGAAAAGATCAATCTCTGCCCCGATTTTCTGCCGGGGGAGCGTACGGTCGTTGTTTTCAGTTTTGATAATAACATTACAGCAGCGTTTCTTCAGGGAGGGGATGAAATCGAAAAGTCTCTTGCCCCTCTCTGCCCTTCGCTTTTCGATAATAACAAATAAACGCGGGCGTGGCGAAATTGGCATACGCGCAAGATTTAGGTTCTTGTGCCGTAAGGCGTGCAGGTTCGACCCCTGTCGCCCGCACCATAAAAGGCCCTGACTTACAGTTCAGGGCTTTTTCATAATTATTCCGTCAATATGCAGAACGTCCCGCATCAGGGCGGGACGTTCTGAAAAAAACATTATAAAAACCTTTGACAAATTAAAAACAAATAAGACTTTTAAAATACAAAACGGTCATTCCGCCTCGTCTTCATCGGGTTTTCCCTCAGCGGAGCCTTCTTCCCCGGCGGGCTCTTCGTCTTTCGGGCAGTTGTAAATGCACGTACTGCAGTCGCCGTCGAGCTCGTCGTTCTCAAGACATTCGAAGTCGCATGTGAAATCGTCGTCATCATCATCGATTTCGGATTTCTTTCTGAACTTGTCGAGAAGCATCTTGACAACAAAACAGATTCCGGCAATTATGCCTATCACGAGGAAGATCTTAAGAAGAATTTCAAGGGTTCTGTTTCCTGATCTCTTTCCGAACATTATATAGCCTCCTGTCTCAGTTTTATTTATTATACCATAAACCCGCAGAAAATGCAACCGCACAGGATATATTTTTCAGGATATTTTTGTTTATCCGAACCGGTCTGCTCATCGCATGCTTGACTTTTAAACATTGTATGTGGTAAAATATAGCCGTATAATAGCAACCGGGAGGTTCTCGAATATGATTCTAACCCGGGCCATTAAAAGGCTCGTAATGCCGCTTTTAATGTCGGCTTTGCTAACGGTTTCCATTTTTACCGGCACGTACGTTAATGCCGCGACGACGCTTACCGAAGGAGTCTCGATCCTGAATCCGAGACAGAACATTCACGGCGTCGGATACGAATGGGACAATCCGCACGACACGCTTACCCTGACCAACCTGAGCATTGACACGGACAATGAATTCGGTCTAAAGGTCCCGGACAACGCAACGGTCATCCTCGTCGGGGTGAACAGAATAAAAGCATCCCGAGCCGCCCTTTACATCGGCGGCCGCGTGACGATCAAAGGTAGCGGAACGCTCATCCTTGACGGAGGGGAATACGGCATATACTGCAATTCTTCCGACAGGAGATCGAAACTCTCGATGATTGCCGGTAAATATGAGATAACCGCGGGCAAAAGCGGATTTTATTCCGCCGTCGAAAAGATCTCTCTTTCCGGAAAATCCGAAATTAAGGTCAGCGGTCTGTCCGATTCGTTCGACGTGACGTCGCTTGAGATCACAAACGGCGCCAGGGTCTCTGCGAAGGGACAGATAAAAGCGTCAACAGATTGTCTGATTAGCGCCGCTGACGTAGAGGTGACGGCCGACAGACAGGCGATCGTTTCGCCGTCTCTTACGATCGAACGCGTTTCGGTCGACGCAGGGGACGGACACGATCCGGAATACGCCGCACAAACAAGCATAAAGACCGTTTCAGAATGGAAATACGTTAGAACGAGCGTCATTTTCGGCGAGAGCGTTCCCGCATATGTCGATCTTCTCGCGGCGCTTGGCTCAGTCGCTCTGGCTGCACTCGCGATAATTCTTCCTGTTCTTATAAGAAAACGCCGCCTGAAAAAAATCGAAGCTTCGAAAAACAGCGATACCGCCGACAAAAAACGCAAATAATTTTCAGTGTCCGGCAAAAAATCATGTCCGGCCACTTGCAAAATCCGACGGAAAGTGTTATAATATCCGTTCGGAAATCAACACACATTGACAAGGAGATTATATCATGTCTGTTAAAGTTGCTATAAACGGCTTCGGCCGTATAGGCCGTCTGGCGTTCCGTCAGATGTTCAACGCTGAGGGTTACGAAATAGTCGCGATCAACGACCTTACGAGCCCAAAGATGCTCGCTCACCTTCTCAAGTACGACACCGCGCAGGGACCTTACTGCGGGACCATTGGCGAAGGGCTCCACACCGTCGATTATACCGATGACTCCATCATCGTCGACGGTAAAGAGATCAAGATCTACGCCTGCAAGGACGCAAACGACTGCCCGTGGGCCGCTCACAAGGTTGACGTCGTTCTCGAATGCACCGGCTTCTATACCTCAAAGGAAAAATCCATGGCGCACATCAACGCCGGCGCCCGCAAGGTCGTCATTTCGGCACCCGCCGGAAACGACCTCAAAACGATCGTTTACAATGTTAACCACGACACGCTCAGCGCCGACGATCAGATCATCTCCGCCGCATCCTGCACGACTAACTGCCTCGCCCCGATGGCACAGGCGCTCAACAACGCTTATCCGATAGTCTCGGGTATTATGACGACAGTCCACGCATATACCGGCGACCAGATGATCCTTGACGGACCGCACAGAAAAGGCGATCTCCGCCGCTCGAGAGCCGGCGCCCAGAACATAGTTCCGAACTCCACCGGCGCGGCCAAGGCGATAGGCCTTGTTATACCCGAGCTTAACGGCAAGCTCATCGGCTCCGCGCAGAGAGTCCCGACCTGCACCGGATCGACAACCATTCTTGTTGCCGTTGTAAAGGGCACGGATATCACAAAGGAGTCCATCAACGCCGCCATGAAGGCAGCTTCCAACGAGTCTTTCGGATACAACACCGACGACATCGTTTCCTCCGACGTTATCGGAATGCGCTACGGTTCCCTTTTCGACGCCACCCAGACGATGGTCGCGAAAATCGACGACGACACCTATCAGGTTCAGGTCGTTTCGTGGTATGACAACGAGAACTCGTACACCAGCCAGATGGTACGTACAATCAAGTACTTCTCCGAGCTCAAATAAGTTTATGCTGTTTGACCGCCGTCGCGACGGCGGTCATATTTTTTTGTCGTATACTAACAAATTAGAATAATCACGTCGTATTTAAAAAACAAAAAAGATAAATCCGGTGTTGACTTTTTTTCGTGACCGTGGTATAATATCTGCCGTTCGCGGGAGTGGCGGAACAGGCAGACGCGCACGTTTGAGGGGCGTGTGGTTAACACCGTACGAGTTCAAGTCTCGTTTCCCGCACCATGAAAAAGCGTTTTTGTCAAACGGCAAAAGCGCTTTTTCGATTTTAACTTCCAGCTTGCGTTCGGCACTTTTTTCAAAACCCTGGGCCATCCTCGTCCATTTTTTATATGAAACAGCAAAGTTTCGATTGATAAAGACAGTCGAATATGATATAATATCAGTGCATACAGTTTCACGGAGACACAATATGTGCGGATTTGTCGGATTTTGCGGCGGAACCGGTTTTGACCGTCACGCCGTTCTCGAAAATATGAAGGAGACCATCGTTCACCGCGGCCCTGACAGCGACGGCAGCTTTGACGACGGCGTCTGCGCGCTCGGCTTCAGACGGCTCTCAATAATCGATCTGGAGGGCGGCGACCAGCCGATAGTTTCCGAAGACGGTCGTTACATCATAGTATTCAATGGCGAGATATACAATTACCTCGAGCTTCGCGAGGAGCTCCTGCGTGACGGAGTATCTTTCAGAACAAAATCGGACACCGAAACGATCCTCCGCGTTTTTGAGAAGCATGGCGAAAAGACCGCCTCTATGCTACGCGGCATGTTCGCGTTCGTGATATATGACTGTGAGAATCATTCGCTTTACGGCGCGAGGGATTATTTCGGAATAAAACCTTTTTATTACTGCGACACGGGAAACGGCTTCATATTCGGCTCTGAGATAAAATCATTCCTTCCATATCCCGGGTTTGTTAAAGAGATAAACCCGGACGCTCTTAAGCTGTATCTCACTTTCCAGTATTCCCCGCTTCCCGAGACGATATTCAGAAACGTATTCAAGCTCGCACCGGGAACACAGTTCACTTACGGAGCGGACGGAATGCGTCAGGATCGTTTTTTCGAAGCAACGTATTCCCCACGCCGCCGCACGGACAGGCATGCGGCGCGGCTTATCGACGACGCCGTTATTTCGTCTGTGAAATATCATGAGATCGCCGACGTTGAGGTTGGAGCATTCCTTTCAGGAGGCGTGGACTCCAGTTATATCGTATCGGCGGCAAAACCGGACAAAACATATTCCGTCGGATTTTCGATAGAAGGTTTCGACGAATGCTCACTAGCGGCGGAGCTATGCAACAGGCTCGAGATTAAAAACGAGACACGAAGAATAACACCCGACGAATTTTTCGACGCACTGCCGGACGTTCAGTATCATTCCGACGAACCGCACGCGAATCTTTCGGCAGTCCCGCTTTATTTTCTCGCCGAACGCGCGTCGCGCGATCTCAAGGTCGTTCTCTCGGGAGAGGGAGCCGACGAACTTTTCGGCGGATACGCCGAATACGTCGAAAGCGACTGGATGAAAGCATACAGAAAACTTCCGGGCGGTCTCAGAAGAAAAATCGCGGATCACGCCGGAAAGATCAGAAACGTCCACTTAAAACGGTTTCTCACAAAAGGCGGGCTCAGCCTTGGCGAATCGTATATCGGGCAGGCCTTCATAATGGACGACTCAGAGGCAAACAGCATCCTCAGGGAAAAATACCGTTCCGGCGTCTCGTACATGGACGTGACCGGACCGATCTACGAAAAAGCCGGAAAATGTTCCGAACTTACAAAAAAGCTGTGGCTCGATATGAGGCTCTGGCTCCCGTCTGACATTCTGCTCAAAGCCGACAAGATGACTATGGCCCATTCACTCGAGCTGCGCGTTCCGTATCTTGACAGAGAAGTCTTCGCGCTGGCTTCCACGCTTACAGACAGGCAGAAGACACGCGGAAAAAAGACAAAGCGCGTTTTCCGCGCCGCCGCCGAAAAGCACATCCCCCGCGACTGGTCAGACAGGAAAAAAGCGGGATTTCTCGTCCCGTTCCGCGTCTGGCTCCGCGATGAGAAATACGCCGCACGCGTGCGTGAAATCTTCGGGAAAGACTTTGCGTCGGAATTCTTTGACACGGAAAAGCTCTCTTTGATGCTCGAGGAACACATAAAAGGCGTCAGAAACAACGCAAGGGCGATATATACCGTTTATTCATTCCTTCTGTGGTATGAACAGTATTTCGTTCTGAGATGATATGAAATATGAAAAAAGAAAGCATATACGATAAAGTTCAGCCGGTCATCCTGGGCAGCGACGAAAACGCGTACGGCTGTGCGAGACAGTTCTCTGAGTTCTGTCAGGTAAAGCCAGCTCTACTGTGCTCGCTCAGATTTTACTGCACGCGCGAAAGCCGGATCCTGGACCTTATTAAAATCGACGGTTTCGACTCAGAGGATGTATTTCCAGGCGCTCTCGAAGATTTCCTGAAAAAGAAAAAGTCAGCCGGACTGATACCCGTCGTCGTTCCCTGCTCCGACGGATACGCGAGGCTGCTCTCGAAATACGCCTGCAGATTTGAGGGTCTCGCGGCAAACTCATTCCCCGGGTTCAGGCTTTTCGAGACGTTTGAGACAAAAGACAGATTTTACAGGCTCTGCGACGAACACGGCCTCGATTATCCGAAAACCGCCGTCGTCCCGCCGGATTCATCGGGCGATTATCCTTCCGACATCCCGATGGAACTTCCCATCGTCGTCAAACCGGAAAACAGCAACGGATACGAGTACTGTCACGCCGATTTTGAAGGAAAGAAGAAAGTATATTTCATAAATAGCGAATCGGGGTATAAGGATCTCATTCTGAAACTCTCCGGCTCCGGATACCGCGGAAAGCTCATCGTTCAGGAATTCGTTCCCGGCGGAGATGACGCGATGAGAGTCATTAACTGTTATTCCGGAGAGAACGGACAGGTGCGTTTCATGTCTCTCGGACAGCCGGTTCTCGAGGAATATTCGCCGGCGACGATAGGCAACTATGCGACGATCATAAGCAGATCCGACGCCGGGATATGCGAAAGGATCAGGATTTTCCTGAACGATATCGGCTATATAGGTTTTTCAAATTTTGATATGAAATACGACGCAGCACGCGGCAGATACGTCCTTTTTGAGATAAACCCCCGCCCGGGAAGATCGTCGTTTTACGTCCGCGCGGCGGGTCACAATCTTATGAAAGAGCTCTGCGACGACGTTATTCTTCATGAAAAGCGAGAAAACCCGGTAATTTCGCAAAAAGAAGCGGTCTGGACTGAAATACCGATGAGCACAGTGATGAAGTACGTCAGGGACGACGAGCTCAGGCGCGAGATTAAATCGATACGCAGAAAAGGCGGCGTAAAAACGACGGTGCTCAACAGAAAAGACAAAAGCCCGAAGCGCACTTACGCTGTAATCAGGCACTGCCTCGCGATAGCCCGTTCATACGGCAGATACTGGTTCGACAAAAACGCCGGCGCGGGCACATAAAAAAGCGCCATTGCATATTGACACAACAGGCCGTCGGTGATATAATAATCACCGCGGTTTTTTATCGTAATGAATAATTGAAACCGAAATCCTGCATTTCCGGCTTCGCCCGGAAATCAGTCGGAGGAACAATGGAACAGTACAGAAACCTTCCGGACGAAGTGCTCGGCGAAATGCTCGAATCATATAAATCAGTATACCGCGACTACAGGGCGCTCAATCTCTCGCTCGATATGTCACGCGGAAAACCGTGCGGAGAACAGCTCGATCTCTCGCTCGGCATGATGGATGTGCTCGGGTCCGGCTGCGATCTGACCTGCGAGGACGGGACAGACTGCCGCAATTACGGCATTCTTGAAGGGATAGACGAGGCAAAGGAACTCCTGGCTCAGCTGACGGAGGTACTGCCTGACGAAATAATAATATACGGCAATTCGAGCCTTAACGTAATGTTCGACACCATCTCCCGTTGCTATTCCCATGGAGTCATGGGCAACACGCCGTGGTGCCGGCTCGGAAAAAACGGCGCGAAGTTTCTTTGCCCGGTTCCCGGATACGACAGACATTTCAGGATAACCGAGTTTTTCGGGATCGGAATGATAAACGTGCCGATGACGGAAAACGGCCCGGACATGGACATGGTCGAGGAGTATGTAAGCGGTGACGAGACGATAAAGGGCATCTGGTGCGTCCCGAAATACTCGAATCCTCAGGGCTATTCATATTCCGACGAGACCGTGCGCCGTTTCGCGGCTCTTCGCCCTAAGGCAAAAGATTTTCGCATATTCTGGGACAACGCTTATTCGGTGCATCATCTTTACGACGACAGACAGGACACGATCCTCGAAATTCTTGACGAGTGCCGCCAAGCGGGCAGCCCGGACATGGTTTATAAATTTGCGTCAACGTCGAA
>JAEEGL012681032.1_pt1 | contig 14182 bp, 13 predicted proteins | sample 9134231 | NCBI WGS metagenome assembly JAEEGL01 (sample SAMN16246548, study PRJNA631951) | gut metagenome | biome: gut microbiome; feature: rumen; material: fiber-attached | host: Bos | place: Iran: Karaj | collected 2018-10 | reverse complement strand
AGGATCGAAAATAGATTTGGGATTTGGATTATCCGGCAAATGTAAGAAATCCCTTATCAATTTGGTCGTTTTATCATAATGATATACCATATCTTCAAACTTAATGGAGAGCACACGCTCGTTCTTCTCCTTATATGGCTGATTATCGCGTAAGGCTCGATAATACTTTACAAAGTCCTCTACAGGTTGGATAGGCATAAAATGCGGTAGTTTGCCAACCAACCTTGTATTAGCAAAAACATAATTGTCACGAGGATCACGATCAACGACAATTGCATACGGATCTTCAAAATATTTGAAGCATGCCTGAGGGTTGTTGCCTGCAAATGGCTGATCGAGAATAAGCGGTTTTTCGAATGTTGCTCCTAAAGCGGAAAGAAACTCTTTAACATGGATGCGTGCCGCCTCCTCAAAGTTTTCAGGCAGCACTGATAAAGACACCTCTTTCATTGGCCAACAGTTAATCTGATGACCTGTTTTTTGTTCTTTTTTTGTAATTCTCATCTTCACCAGATGCTTTATTGCCTTCACTATATAATTGTCAGGTTCATTTATATACCAGTTCCATTTAACCTGTGTAATAGTATCAAGAAATCGTTCTGTAGACTCCTCAAAAACTTTTGGTTCTACATCTGCTACTTTACTATATTTTCGCAAGGACCGTTTCATTCTTTCTCTATATCTATGAATAGCATAAATAGAGTCACCAGTTCGAATATGCGGATTATTAACATGATATTCTAAATCTATTAATCCATCCACATCCGACACCCAAGTGAATTCCATTCGGTCTAACACCTGAACGTTGCCAAATTCCAACAAATAATCACTTACCGCACTCGAACCTGTCGAGCCGAAACCACATGCTCCTATAATCATATTGTTTGATGTTATTCAGTTTATCAAAATAAAATATAAATTCTTCTATTTTTTCTTTAATCTCAACATACTAACAGACGAACCTGCAGTCTCAGAGCACGTATTCAGACTTTATCCTATGCTTTACGCGCCGCTTGATCGCTTGATCATCTACTTCATCAGCTCTATCTTGCTCATGTCACACTCCTTTTTCCTGCTTACAATCTCTGAGTCCTCACTATCCGAGGACTAATACTGGCATGCGACCTGCCTTTGGCTGAGTCCGTATTCGGCGGCCTTGTACTCTCTGCATGGGTGAAGTCCATCTGCAGCTGGCTGATGCCATCCAACAGGCAGCAGAAGAATCCCTTGTATTCTTAATCTAACAAGATTTACACCCTGAGATATTCCTCGTTCTGCAAATGTGTAAATGAATCCTGATATTATCTTTTGTTTAAGATTGATTACCAGTTCAATCCATAACTATGGTTATAGTTCGATGTGAACTCTGTAACACCCCAGGATATTAATTCATTAATTCTTTTACCCGTGAAATTTCTCGATGAGTCAAAGACAGAACAGACATACCCTGCTCTGATTATATTCTCTACATATTCTCTCTTGGCAAAAGAATCCAACATCTCTATTGTCAGTCGTACATTGCCAACCTTACTTATCGTGGATTTCATCTTATCAAGCGCATATTGTAATCCATCTTCATTAGCAACATAAAATACATATTCCCTCACCTGCCCTCCTAAGACTTTTATTGATGAATTGACGTATGCGTCATATGGTCTCAGTTTGATACTGAGTCTATCTAAAACACCATGTTTCTTTGCTAGATCTGCTATCTCATTCCATTCCTCTTCAGTGTAAGCTGGGTGAACACTCAACATAGGAATCATTCCTGTTTTTGAACATACACTAAAGAATTCACTGAGCGTAGGTATATGCTGGTCACCCCAAATATTATAATATGCACTACTATATACAATCTTGTCCTTCAAGAAATTCCAAGTGAGAGACCTTATAGGCATTGCGGAATGACCTATTATATCGCCATTTGCGTCATATTGGGTATAAACGGTATCCCCTTCTGAATTAATTTTACTTTTGCATACCGGTTTGTTCGTATCATATCTAACACCATTGATGTTATCATCGTCATGGAAGCAAACCCACATACCATCCAATGTCCTCTTAGGAACAGCCACACAACAAGGATAACCCGCCCTGGCAGCCCCCATAAAGCCCTCGTAAGTATTGAACTTTCCTGTAATTGGGCTTCCATGAGCGTTAACTCTAATACCACCATCATAACCCAGTTCAGTCATGTCGGAGTAATAATTGTAGAACTCCTCCAACTCAAGGACCTTGTCACTTGGAACACAAATATGGACTTCAATGTTTGTCAGACAGGCAGGCAGGGCAGGTAGCCTCCACTGCTGGTACTCATTCCTGCCGAGACACCCTATTGGATAGGCCACCGTCGAGTCCTTCTGGCTTTCCTCACTGCCTTTGGCGGCTATCTGAATCGTCGGAACGCTATCACTCTCCAAGCTACCTGCAACCTTAGAATATGTAGAGCGTGAAGTAATAATCATATTTTTATTGAACAATGATGTCCTTGGTATTGTAAAAGTATAATCTCCACCTCTCAATTTGGTTACTCCAGACGTTTCCGCCATACTACCAAGATTAATCAGCCCTGAACTCATTTCAGCAAGTTCATACAGGCTCATTGCACCTGACAAACTGGTTCCTGTTGAGAAGTCAACAGAACTAACAGAATCCGTTCCTATGTAAAATCTACCTCCCCCATGAAGGTTGACAATCATAGTATAATTATCGTCTGTCTGAGCAAACAAAAAGTCATTCACTACCATAGTGAAAGCCAACATCATAAGTAGTATTTTCTGACACTGCCCATTAAAGGGATAAAAATCAAGGTTTCTCATTGTACATATATTTTAAATGTTCCATTTTTACTCTTTACTATATAAACACCGCGACGCATCTGATCTCTGCTGACTTTTTGTCCCTTCAAGTCAAAGATAGCCTCTACCTCTTCACTTCTTACCATATTTGGCACTAAAATGCCTGTTGTAGTGTCATCAGATGATGAGAAATACATCCTCTTCAGATTTACTAGCGAGAACGACTCTTTACAGACAAATAATGTTGTGCCATTAAAACTGAGTGAAATATCACTTGATACCAGAACTGACACTTTTGTCCCGTCCATCAATTCGAAGGTAAGATAGTGGTTGTTCGTATTAGCCTGCCCATGGGGTATACCCATCATAAACATCAACAGCAAGAATATTCTTTTCATTACTATTTTCATAAAAACCAACTCTTTCGTTCTATAAATCTTCTTTCTTCTTTTTATTCTTTGATCTCAATACTCTAATGACAGACAACGAATATGTATATGCCTCTGGTTTAAACAGCAAAGACCAACCCAAATATACAGCCAGAAATAATACAACTTTTACAAAAACGTCAAGATACAATCCTAATCTAAACAAGGGCGACAATATATAACAGACAAATGCTGCTATGACTGACATTACAAGGATAGGCAGCAATCCATTTAACTGTCGAAGACTCTTATATCCAGTATATTTTGACACCAAGGATATATTGACAAAATAAGAAAACCATGATGCCAAAACCTTACCAATCAACAATCCATACATTCCCCAAACAATAAGACCAATAATTTGAAAAGCTATACCAACACTCTCCTTAATTATAGTCCACATAAAGAAAACTCTACTTTTTCCGATAGCAGCAATAGTTTGCTGATTTACAGACAGGAGGCAACCAGCGATTCCTCCAATACAAAGAATTTGGAAATATGGGACACTAGGCAACCAGCGATCAGAATAAAGCAATACAATCAGCGGTTCTGCTATTAAAAATAACAGACTTAGCAGCGGAACTGTGATGTAAGCTAATGTTAATGTGACTTGTTTTACAATATTGACAAGTCTTTCCTTGTCATCCTGAACAGCAGCATAAAGTGGATAAGTAGTCTGAATCATTACTCCCGCAACACTAAGAGTTGCGTATTTCGACAATGCAGAGGCTTTGGTATAGTAGCCCATTGTTGCGGGGTCATACCAGCGTCCAACAAGCAAACTGGTTATTCTTTGGCTAAAAGTAGTAAAGAGATGTGTTAAGAACATATAAAAACCAAAGCCAAATAACTCTTTAAAAGATTTCCATGAAAAATCCCAAGTTGGCCTCCAATTCATTGTTAACCAAAAGAATACACAAGGTATGAGGGCACCAAGGAAATTCTGAGCCACCAACGCCCACACCCCAAAACCCATATAGGCCATAATAACAGTTACAATCAATGAGATTAAGGAAGAGGTAATTGTGATTTTTGAAAGTGTCTTGAATTTTAGGTTCTTACGTATCTGGTTGCGCTGGATGATGTTGAAAGCATAGATAAATAGTATTAATCCTTGCACACGTAAAACATCACACAATATAGGCATCCTATAGAAGGCCGCAATTGCCGGAGCACTAATAAAAAGAAGCACATATAAGATTACAGACATTCCAATATTAAAATAGAACACCGTAGAATAGTCGGTCTGGGTAGGCTGTTTCTTTTGTATCAGAGCAGAACCAAAACCAGCATCGATAAATACCTGTGCCAAACTCATGAAGATGAGTAACATGCCAATGGCACCGAAATCTTCAGGCATGAGCAATCGGGCAAGAATTATACCTGAAATGAAGTTTATGAGCATCGTGGAATACTTCTCGATTGCAGACCAAGCCATTCCTGATGCTGCTTTATGTTTTAAATCATCCGTTGACATTTATTGCTATATCTCTCACTAATTAATACTTTTGCTATCCTTTTAAGCTCTGTTCTGCCATATCACTCTGCTTTTGCATTCTGCATTTCTTTCAGTTTAAAAGTATCACCATGCCCTGGATAAATGATTTGGTTCCCATCAAAACGGCCCAATATCATTTCTCTGCTCTCCTTGAATTTCTCCTTCGACCCATTACGCTTATTAATATACGGTTTTGTTTGCATGATGGTATCTCCTGTAAAAAGCAAACCGTCTATCAAAATGCATATTGATCCCATACTATGGCCTGGTGTCGGTATAAACCGTAAAACATATCTTTGCCACGACAAGCTGCTATCCAATTCTTCTGTAGTATGACCGACCCTGCATACGCTATATTTGTAATCTTGATTATCATATATATATAGAAGAAAATATGCTTGAAAATCTTTTGCAAGGTTCTGTTTACATGCTTCTGAACATATCACCTTCACTGCTCGGTAATGCGCAATAAGCGCATTCACGCCCCATGTATGGTCTGTATGCTCATGAGTCAGCAGGATATAATCCAGAGTCAATTCCTTTTCTTCTATAAATGCAATCTCTTGCAGAGTTTTTTGATGCAGGATCTATACAGATGCAATGCTTTGATGACTCGTCCACTACCAAGTAGCAGTTCGAGGACATCAATTCATTGATAAATCTTTCGATTCTTAACATTTAAAAGAACAATACCATTCCACCCCAAGTATAGCCCAACCCCTGAGCTATTGACAGCACTTTCATTCCCTTTGTCAACTTACCTTCTTTCATAGCCTCACAAAGTGCAATGGGGATGGTAGAAGATACGGTATTACCTGTATTTTCAATGCTGACATAATATTTTTCTGGTGCAATTCGAAGTGTCTTACGCTCCAAATTAGCCAGAAAGATATTTGCCTGATGATACACATGCAAATCTATATCATCTTTTGTCAGGCCATTCTTCTCCAACACGTCCTTAAACAACGCCGGGATGCTCTCCAGAGAGTAATTCAGAATAGCAGGGCCATCCATATATAGGTTATCAGATGAATGAGGATTTCCGAACTCATCAAACTCCAAGTCATTGGCTGGTTTCAACTGACGCGCTCCTCCAGTCTTTACAATCAAGTTCTCTGCACCTTCTCCGTCTGTACCTATTACAAATTCTCCAATCTCTGCTATACCCTCGGTACTTACAACCGTTGCACTGGCTCCGTCACCAAAGATGGTGCGGTTGCTCTTGTCCTGTTCATGCATATATTTCGAGTAGGTTTCACCCGTCAGCAACAACACATTCATGGCTTGTCCTGCCAGAATTACAGCTTTAGCCAGCGACAGTCCTACTATATAGCCATTGCATCCTAGATTCACATCAATGGCCGTCAGATTATGGCTAAGCCCCATCTTCTTCTGTATCACGCAGGCAGTGGTAGGAAGATGATAATCTGGGCTCTGGCTTACAAAAATGAGATAGTCAATCTCATTCTTATCTATTCCACTTGTCTCAAACAATTTCTCTGCGGCCTTTATAGCAATGTCGCTCGCAGTCTCATTTTCTGCTGAAATATGGCGTTGCTTGATTCCGAGTTTCTTTTCTATCTTCTCTTTCGTCCATTCAGGAAACTTTGTAGCAACCTCTTCATTTGTCAAGACTCCATCAGGTAGTGCATAATTGATTGCTTTGACAAAAACCTTCATATATTCAAATTTATTAGTTATCTTAAAGTTAATCCACCATCAAGCACTAAGTTGATTCCTGTTATCCAACTTGAAGCTTCTGACAGCAGATATATTGCAGCATTTGCCACATCATCTGTTGTTCCCATCCTTCCCAAAGGATATTTCGTTGGTATTTCTGCTTTCAAAATCTCCTCAGGGAAAATTTCATGATACTGACGAGACAAATCTGTTGGCACCAATGCTGGACAAATTGCATTTACTCTTATTCTACGAGATGCCAATTCCAATGCTGCAGTTTTCATATATCCGCTTAATGCTCCTTTTGTGGCAGAATAGGAAATTTCGCCCGTTCCGCCAATGATTACACCTGACAAAGAAGAAATATAGACTACAGCCGATTGAGGCTTCAGTTTCTTTTTTCGTAACAAGCCGTTAGTTATCATGATTGGAGCAATCGTATTTGTGTTTATAGACTGTTCTAGGTTCTGCCTATTAACAGTCCTTGTTGTACAAAGATTCAACACCCCTGCACTATGAACATAACCGTTCAACTCAGGACATTCTTGTACTAAGCCATCAATACCTTCTTGGTTTTCCAGGTCTGCAGCAATCACCAAATGGTCTTCTCCGTCAAGCATTCGTAGGGTTTCGTCCAGCCTTTGCGTGTTACGTCCGGTAATAACCAACCTTGCCCCCATCTTCGAGCATTGAGTAGCGATGCCTCTCCCTATCCCAGAAGAGGCACCTGTAACCAGTATTGTTTTTCCTTCCAAGGAAAAAGGATTATTCATTAATTACTTAGCCAGAATTAAGTTATACAAATCTTCAATGGTGGCAACACTGCGAAGGTCTGCACCAGTAATTTTCTTTCCAAAACCTTCCATTGCTAAAGCTATGATAGAGAGGGCTGTCAGAGACCCCCACTCCTCCAAAGTTTTATACTCTGTGTCAGCCTTGAACTGATCTTCGGGAGTCTCGTCAAATTCTGCGGCAAATGCCTTTACAAATTCATCTAATGTCATAATCTTAAAATTTTGATGTTATTAAAATACTAAATACTCTTATCACTAAACTTTTATACTTTCTAAAAGCTATAAGCACTAAACTCTAAACTACTCTCTTATAATCTTGTAGTTTTTCACCTTACCGGCATAAGTCGGTATATCCAGCAGTGAATGCTGATGCAGGTCAGGAGCCATACGGCGTACTATCTTCTCCAGTGTATCATCAGTTCCTACCTCATAGAATTCCGTTACACCATCCTTTACCATATTGCGAGTCATGTCTGTCCAGAGTACCGGATGAGTAATATGCTGAATCAGATTCTCTTTGATTTCATCAGGATTGGTGTGGGGCTGAGCGTCCACGCACTGATAGATGGGGATATTAGGGGTGTTAAAGGTAGTTCGTTTAATGATTTCACCGAGTTCCTCACGAGCCTCATCCATATAAGGCGTATGGAAGGATCCTCCAATTGCCAATGGAACAGCTTTCTTAGCACCTTCTTTTTTAAATGCACGACATGCTTTCATCACACCTTTCATAGAACCGCTGATAACCACCTGTCCTGGGCCATTGTAGTTTGCAAAATATATGGGCTCTCCAGTCTCATCCCAAATCTCTTTGATACGCTGTGCTACATATTCATCTGATAGCCCTATCACAGCCCCCATACCTGTAGGATACTTCTCACAAACTTTCTGGCCGATTATGGCTCGGTTCAAAACAAGATTCAAACCGTCTTCGTAAGACAAAACGCCTGCTACCACAAGAGCTGCAAACTCACCAAGGGAATGGCCAGCCACCACATCGGGGTTTACATCATCCTGACAAAGTGCAAGGATAGTCTCATAAACAAACACAGACGGCTGAGTATTCTTGGTTTCCATCAACTCATCTTCAGTGCCATGGAACATCACATCGGTTAACTTATATCCGAGGAAATCATTGGCACGTTCAAACAACTCTTTGGCTTTCGGGAACTGAGCATATAAATCACTACCCATTCCTTCTTTTTGGCAGCCTTGGCCTGGAAAAATTAATGCTTTACTCATTTGTTTCTTGAATTTTTAACACTTTGAATAAATTTACGTGTCAATACTTCGAAATTATATAAGTCCTGAAGTTTATTATCATCATATTCCGGCTTTAATATCGCAAAGTCTAATACGTTATAATACCTATCATTTTGATATAAAGAGTCCTTATGCTCGCCCTCCCTTTTGAATCCCAGCGCAAAAAGCAAATGTGGCGACACCTGGTGTTCGGATATACAAGAACAATATAGTCTATGAATTTTCAACGTATTGAAAGCATATTCCATTGAAAGAAGCATTGCTTCAAACATTGCAGTTCCATCTCTAAAGGAAGGATCACCAATAACTATTCCATGCTGACATGCTGATTTATTATCTTTGTCAATCTCGGACAAACTTGTCCAACCGATGATTCGTCTTTCTTCATCATTTGTGCATATCACCCAAAATTTGTAATTATCATGTTCGCCCATACATCCATGTACCCACTTTGTAGCTTCTTCGTATGTAAATGGATGAAACTGGCCTACTATCATACTATTGAGTTTAGCATCATTTTTACAATAATATATAAAATTAATGTCTCTTTCCTCAAAATCTCTGAATATTACTGTTGAATCCATATTATATTATCGTTTTAGTACTTTAACAATTCTTTTCATTTCTTCCTCATTGTATCGCTGGTCATCTGGCAGCGGCAGCATTTGAAACGCCAACAGATAATCTATATCTTCTTGTTTTGTCCAGTCCAAAACATTAGGCCAATAGCGAGCAATAAAGACCTTATTGTCAATTAGCTTCTCACGTAACCCCTCTACCGATACAAGATAGGGATAAACCATCGGTACAGCATCGTCTTCCAAATGCAATTCAAGGGTATTATCTTTGCCTATAGCATCTTGAAGAATCTGGTAGTTTGTTCTGCGTCTCTGTGCCGCTGCCTCGTAGTCAATTCCCTGCATCATCCGCAGTGTCAGCTTTGACATCTTACGAATAGGCTGTTTATCCAAACCGTCATCTACGCGGCGGAAGTCCTTAAAGCCTTCTTCAGCAGAAAGGTCAATACGTTTCATAAGGTGCGCAACCCTATCGTAAGAGTAATCTTGCTCAATCTTCTCATCAAGTTCTTTATTACAGTAAAGATAGGCTCCATCAGGTACACCAAAGAACTTACGGCAGGTATAGAAGGTATCAATACCCTGAATCGGCTTAGCGTAAAAAGCCTGAGTGTTATCAACTATCAGGCGAGAACCTATTTTCTCAGCCAACTGCTCCACATATCGTTGCTTTAATCCAAAGTAGTTGGTGTAAAGCAAAGCCTCTCCCTCTTTGAGCGCAAAGCGGTCTCTAATCTCGAAATGAATATCTATATGATAGAATTCATACGGAATGCCCAACTTGTTAATGGGTTCCATCACTGCCTCGCAGGTATAATAAGGCACATAAACCTTCTTATACCCACGTACCCGCAGAATATACTCCAAGCAGTTGCGCCCGGTATTCAGCCGGATAGCATTCTTGTGATACTCCTCGCGTTGAGGTAGCTCTAAGGAGAAATATCCGCCTATTGCATCCATTACTTTACTACTACTTTCAGCCAGTTTCTCTGGTTGGTGATGGCCTTTTCAAGTTCTTCTGCAGCTTGGAACTTTAGGACTAGTGTACCAATAGCGTTGTTTGCGCCTTCGAAAGATTCCACCTTATCACCTTTCTCTACCCAGAGGTCTTCTTCGACCACCTCTGCTGGCAGATCCCTGCTGATTTCCAGATGGTCAAATACTCCATCTTTATCAGCATGAAGGATAATCTCTGCCCAGTGGCCGTTGTAAGGTTTCTGTTCTATGGGTTCCAGTATAGGATCACCCACCATAGCACGGGTAATTGCCGTAATCATATCTACGCCCGTTGCATAACGCAACATTTCGCACAAACGGTTTCCACCACCACGAGGTGTTAACTCCATGATATAAGGCTTGCCATTGGGCGCTACACGAACCTCAATATTATATACAACAGTCTTCAGATTGAGTAACGTAATGAGTCGCTGAATCTCAGATGTCAGATACTCCTCCTGTTCCTTTGTAAATGTGGAAGGCCAGCTGTAGGCTGCCGGGGTATAAGGGTTGGTAGCCTCTGCATCGAAGCGTTGAGCACAGAAGCTGACAAACTTCAGTTTACCATCTTCTGAGAAGCTATCTGTATCAGAAGAGCATCCCTGCTTGTCAATAAATTCCTCAACAATGATATGGCCTGAAATGCTATGCTCCATAGCATATTCCAAGGCAGGCTTCAAATCTTCAGCCTTATCTACTCTTGTTACACCCTTGCTTCCTGCAGCATCTGTAGGCTTTACAATCACCGGCCAAGAATACCAATAGATTTCCTCCATAGCAGCCTCAACACTGTCAAAGCCTTTTGCCTGCGGAACATTGAAACCGTTCTTTGCTAAGAATGCACGGAACTTATCCTTGTTTTGGAGTATCTCCACAGACTCAAACGGGCCAAAACTAGGTAAACCCATCTTATTCTGTACATAGCTTGCAGCCACCACACCAGGGTCACAGGCAAATGACATAATACCGTCAATCTGGAGACGTTGAGCCTCTTTCAGAACTGCCTCCTTATCAATGATACTGACATTACAATACTCATCGCTCCACTTGTGAGCAATGTTATTGGGCAGATAGTCTGCCGTTATCACATAGTAGCCCTGCTTGTGGGCTGCATCTATCACGGGTTTCAGGTAGCGCAAGCCACCCAGGAGCATTATCTTTTTCTGCGCCATTATTTCACTATCAAACTTAAAATACGATCCAAATCTCCCTCACTCAGCTCATGGTGCATAGGCAAGCAAATTACCTCGTTTGCGATCTTTGTAGCAACAGGCAAGTTTTCAGGTGCAGCACTTGGTAATCCTCGATAGGTGCTGAAATTGCTAATCAGAGGATAGAAGTATCTACGTCCCAGCACATTCTTTTCTCGCATCTCAAAATACAGCTGGTCACGAGTCTTCCCGTATTCCTCAGCATTGATAAAGATGGGGAAATAGCTATAGTTGTGACGAACACCAGGCATATCGTCAAAGAAACGGATTCCAGGTACATTACGCAACGCCTCACGATAGCGATTCGCCACCTTCTGACGATTAGCTATAGCCTGATCTACCTGTTTCAAGTTCAGCAACCCGTATGCACTACGAACTTCATCTACCTTACTATTGATACCAGGAGCAACCACTTCTGTCTCTCCGGCAAAACCAAAGTTCTTTAGGTAGTCAATACGCTTCTTTGTCTGCTCATCGTGCATCACTAAAGCTCCGCCCTCAAGGGTGTTATAAACCTTTGTGGCATGGAAGCTCAGTGTGCTCATATCTCCTGCATTCAATACACTCTCTCCATCCACTTCAACCCCAAAAGCATGAGCAGCATCATAAATAACCTTCAATCCGTACTTATCAGCTATCTCCTGAATGCGCTTCATTTTCACCGGCTTACCGTAACAATGCACGGGCATAATGGCGGTAGTCTTAGGTGTGATAGCTGCTTCAATTTTATCAGGATCAATACCACAAGTTTCTTCCTCAACATCTACAAACACAGGGCGGCAACCGTTCCACCAAATAGAATGTGTAGTTGCCACAAAGCTATATGGTGTGGTAATAACCTCTCCTGTAATACGAAGAGCCTGCAATGCAGTAAGAAGTGGTAAAGTACCATTCGTAAACAAACTGATATAAGGCACTTTTAAATACTCACACAAAGCCTGCTCCAACTGTTTATGGAACTGCCCCATATTAGTAATCCACTTGCTTGCCCAAATCTCCTTGAGCATTTCATTAAACTCATCGAGGTTGGGCAGCAACGGTGAGGTGACTGTAATTTGTTTATCCATTGTCATTTCTTATTTAACCTATCTCGAAGCATGGTCGAACTTATGCCTTCCGTATGCGAGATATATTCAATCCTCGCACCATACTCAGCAAACTCTTTCTCATACTTATTATATAATTCCGTTCCTTTCCATTCGTCACCATGAAACATGACATCAAAATGGCGTTTTTTCAGGAACTCCATTTTATCCATCGTAACTTGTGGAACTACTTCATCAACATACTTGATGGCTGCAACTATAGCAGCACGCTGTTCGTATGGAATCATTGGTGAGTGGTGCTTGTAGCTTTCAACACACTCGTCCGTACTAACGCCTACTATCAAGTAGTCGCACTTTTCTTTTGCCCGGCACAAAATATTCAAATGTCCTATATGGAACATATCAAACACACCGGTAGTATAACCGATTATCATTGTATTTTGTATTTCTTGTTAATAATCGTTTTACCAGTAATAAGTGCTGTCTTCATATAGTTTTTTCTTTCTCTAATAATGCTAATTTGAGGGACATATAATTTTATTCATGGAGTGTTCATACACCACCGGCGTATTCTACACATCCTCAATCAACCCCTTGATACAATTAACGATGTACTTCACATCGTCATCTTTAACATAAGGTCCTGCGGGCAAACACATACCTTTCTTGAAGACCTCCTCGCTAACACCATTGACATAAGCAGGGGCGTTCTTGTAAACGGGCTGCTTGTGCATAGGCTTCCACACGGGGCGAGCCTCGATGTTCATGGCATCGAGACCGACGCGCAGAGCCTCGACATTGGCGTTGGGCTGGCAGTCGGTAGTGGCACTTTCAGCCACATGGATAACTCCTGCGGCTCCTCCTACGGCACCAGTCACTATCTGCTTATAAGCATTCTCCTGACCCCTTACCTTCACATCCTCATCGATCGTAATCGTGCACAGCCAGTAGTTACTATCATAAACCATTGAACATTGAACATTGAACATTGAACATTTTTCTTTTGGCTGGCTGTGAACGGTAATGCCCTTCACGTCAGCCAGCAGCTCCTCATACAGTTTCTGCACATGCTTATGGTGGGCAATATGATCATTCACCACCGTCATCTGACCACGGCCAATACCGGCACAGATATTCGACATGCGGTAGTTATAGCCTATCTTCTCATGCTGGTAGTAAGGATAGCTCTCGCGATATTGAGTAGCATACATCATAATCTCGCGCCACTCATCCTCGTTCTCCGTAATCAGCGCACCACCACCAGAGGTGGTTATCATCTTGTTGCCATTGAACGACAGCACACCATACTTACCAAAAGTACCCAGCACTTGACCGTTGAACTTAGAGCCAAAACCTTCTGCGGCATCCTCAACAACAGGAATATCGTACTTGTTGGCAATCTCCATGATGCGGTCAATGCGGTACGGCATACCGTAGAGTGCCACGGGCACAATAGCCTTCGTTTTCTTGCCCGTCTTCGCGATACGGTCCTTAATAGCCTCTTCCAACAGCTCTGGATCCATATTCCAAGTCTCGCGCTCAGAGTCCACAAATACGGGCGTTGCACCCAGATAAGTAATCGGGTGACTGGAAGCACAGAACGTAAAGCTCTGCACCAGCACCTCATCGCCAGGCTTAACCCCACAGGCAATCAAAGCGAGGTGTACTGCCGCAGTTCCTGCAGAAAGGGCAACAACCCTTTTGTTCTGCCCACAGAATTCCTCCAGGTCTTTCTCAAACCCGTTCACATTCGGGCCAAGGGGAACTACCCAGTTAGTATCAAAGGCCTCCTTGATATACTTCTGTTCAAGTCCTGCCTCCGACATGTGCGCAAGACAAAGATAAATCCTGTCTTTTCTTTTTTCCATAAATCGTCTATGTTGTTTTTTT
>JAEEGL012479761.1_pt1 | contig 14182 bp, 10 predicted proteins | sample 9134231 | NCBI WGS metagenome assembly JAEEGL01 (sample SAMN16246548, study PRJNA631951) | gut metagenome | biome: gut microbiome; feature: rumen; material: fiber-attached | host: Bos | place: Iran: Karaj | collected 2018-10 | reverse complement strand
TTCCAGGATATACGTTAGGTGCAAATCTTAAACCGCCCTTGTAAGGTCCGATAGCAGAATTGAACTGATATCTGTAGCCCTTGTTTACATGAACGTTGTGTTCATCATCTTCCCAAACTACTCTGAAGGTGATTCCTCTTTCAGGCTCAACGAGTCTTTCAAGAAGTGCAGCCTTCTCATATTCAGGATGTGCATCCATTACAGGAGCCAGAGAAGTAAGTACTTCTTCAACTGTCTGATGGAATTCTACTTCGCCGGGATTTCTTTTTTTACATTCTTCAATAACTCTTTCTACGTATGTAGCCATTACATATCTCCTTTTCTCATAATAATGTTTTTGGCTTAAAGGTTTTTTGCACTAAAAAACCTTATAAACAATTATTCGCTAATTAAGTTTTAACACTATCATTTATCAATGTCAACACCGTGAATCCTGGGATTCCGATGTTTATTTTTAAATACAATTATTCAGAGTAAAAAACCGTAATCGTTCTTTCAGTTATGCCTTGTGATCAGCAAAAAATCCTCTTTACATATCTACGGTAATGCCCAGATTCGTGAGGTATAGGTAACTCTCAGTAACCTGTTTGCCGGTGGCCTCCTGAAGAGCTTTTCTGTAGATTTCCATCTGTATCTTATATCTTTCCCTTACGCCTGATGCGTAACGAGGAGAAGTCGTCTTGTAGTCCACCAGAATGAGATTACCGTCTTCCTCAAAGAAACAGTCGATAATACCTTGTACGATAGCCTCCGTACCTTCTACATCCATTATCAGGTTGAAGGGCTTCTCTCTGTAGAGTTTCCCGTCTTTCTGAGCCCGGCCTATCCTCTTACCCAGGGGGCAAAGAACGAAGTCGCGCAGTTTGCTCTTCTTGACGGCGTCCCCCTCTTCACGGGTTATCATTTCCCTCTCAACCATTTCACTGATGAGTTCATCTATGGCAGCAAGTACGCCATCCTCATCAAGAGACGTGAGGCTCTTAAAGTCAAGTTTCTCCAGAACCTTATGGGTAACCGTTCCTACGTGACCCGCGCTTAATTTCGTTTCTTCCGGAACTCTGGGCACGGATGGATCAAAGGCTGCCGTCTCTTCAAAGGATCCCTTGTTCAGTTCACTTACGGAATATTTGGATTTGATTCTGAGCTCCTTCTCGAAGGGATAGCTGAAACTCATGATCCTCTCCGTCTCTTCATCCGGCGCATACGGCTCCTCGTCCAGTATCTGAAGGGCCTTTTTAATTGAGCGCTTTCTGAGTCCCATGACCTTGGCCACGTTCTTATCAGGAACAGCAACCAGCCTTCCCGGACTTCTCGCTATGGTGCCACCTGTCATCAGGTAGAAACTGCCGTCCTTAGGAAGAGCCGTCTTAATACTCATGATAGAGTTCTCACAGTCCTTAATGCTTCCGGTCATCAGCAAAATATCCTTCGCCCTGGTCATGGCCACGTAGAGCACTCTCTTGTCCTCTTCCAGTTCTTCCTTCTTCTGCTTATTCTTAATCAAGGTCTGAAGGACCGTCTCCCTGTACCATTTATTCTCAAAATCTACTATGGGAAGTCCGATTCCCAGCTCCTTATCGACCGTAAGTTTTCCCTGTTTGGGCTTAGCATTAAGTCCCCTGGCATATCCCGCTACGATGACCATCGGGAACTCCAGACCTTTGGAATGATGGACCGTCATGATCCTTACGGTGTCCTCGTCTTCGGAGACTATCTTCGCCTGACCCATCTTTATGTCTTTAGTCTTAACGTGATCCACATATCTGACAAAGCCATATAGTCCGCCATTCTGATTCTTACGGTAGTCCAGCGCCTTATCGGCAAGAAGCCTCAGGTTAGCCTGTCTTAAAGCACCGCCTGGCATGGCTCCCATGGCAGCATAGAAACCCGTCTCGTTTATCAGCTTCCATACCAGTTCTTCAAGGGGCATGACCTTGGCCATCCCCTGCCAGTCACTGATTTTTGCCAGAGTATCCTGACACTTGATTTTAAGTTCTTCATCTTCCCCGTTTACGGAATAATCGACCAGACTGTCATAGTAAGACCCACTCTTGTGAGCCGCCCTGATCTCAGCAAGTTCGCTTATCTTGTATCCCAGAATTTCGGATCTCATAACTGTCAAAAGCTGGATATCCTGCTTATGGTTATCGATGATCTCCATTAGGGAAAGCATGGTATTTATCTCGATGGTATCGAAAAATCCCTTATTGTCATCCACAAAGCACGGGATGCCGTTTTCCATGAGAACGTTATAGAAGATGTCTCCCCTATCCTTTATGGCTCTCATGAGTATGACTATATCTCTCTTAAGAAGCGGCCTTTCTTTACCAGCCTTTGAGTCGAATATCGTCTTTCCCAGATATTCACGTATGAGTTTCACTGAAAGGAGCGCCTCCTTTTCAGTCTTCTTGAGTTCCTTTATGGCGTCGTCGATTTCGTTGTCATCATCCCAGTTTTCATCTACCATGTAGAGCGTTGGAGGATAGTTGTCTCTGTCAGCAAAGGGATCTCCCGCATACAGGGCCTCGTCCTCACCATATTCGTCCATGACCTCATAGAACACCTCGTTAACAAAGTCAATGATGGATTTTTTGCTCCTGAAATTCTGATTAAGATCTATCTTTTCGGAGGAACTTTCCTCTCCTTTTTCGCTCTCATCGGCCTTAAAACTGAGATACCTAGATCTGAATATCTCAGGTTCAGCCAGCCTGAATTTATATATGCTCTGTTTGATATCGCCAACGGTAAAAAGATTCCTCTCTCTTGCGATTCTCTCTATCAAAGCTTCCTGCAAAATATTTGAGTCCTGATATTCATCGACAAAAATATATTCGAACAGACTTCTGTAATGATCAGCAACCTCTTCATCCTTCAGTATCTCAAAGGCATAGTGCTCCAGATCGCTGAAATCCATGAGACCGCGTTTCTTCTTTTCTTCGTTGTATAGATTCGTGAATTCTCTAACCAGTCCTCCCAGATAAGCGGCATCATCCTTAGACAGGCGAATGTCTTCGGCGATCCTCTCGGGACTCGTCTGAAGGATGCCGTCACGAAGCCCGTAGATGGCATTTTTAGCGGCATTTCTCCTCTCTACGATGAAATCCTTGGCTTCTGAAAGTTCGGCTTCCATAAGGCCAGGATTTCCGTCCTGGCTGAAATATGCCTTCTTCAAGGTATCCGGCTTAAAAGCTTTGACTTTTTCTCTCAATATGCCATAGTCGTCGGTTTCAAGAGCCTCTTCAAGTTCCTTCAGCTTCGCTATATCCGAGGAGACAATCATGAGACCTGCTTCCATTTTTAAGTTTTCAGCGAAAGACTTGTTCTGAAGAAGCCACCTGCTGCACATCTGAATAACCGAATCGCAGTACTCCATGATGGCTCTCTTGATTCGGCTGTTATCAAAATCTTCGGGACCCATATCCAGTTCAGCGATCCTCTCATCAAGCCATACAAAGGGATCAGGCATGGATTCAAGCCTGTTGCTCAACTGGTATATCATATCCTTTACGCTGTTATCGTCTCTTGATCCACAATACTTTCCCAGGAACTGCAAAAAATCTTCCCCGCCGGTTTCATACCTGTTCTCAAAAAGTTTTTCCATGGCGTTTTCCTGAAGGATAGCCTTGTTGGACTCATCGCAGATCTTGAAATTAGGCTCGCAGCCGATAACATAGAAGAACTTTCTGACCACTTCCATTGAGAAAGAATGGAAGGTGCTGATCTGAGCCAAAGGAAGAAGATCCAATTGCTTCTTAAGAAGACTTATCTTAACCTTGGAACTTTCCTCATTATCGAGGCTCAGGTGGTTGATCTCATCCCTTATGGCTTTCTCTATCTTTTCCTTCATTTCCGACGCGGCGGCATTGGTGAAGGTGACTACAAGCATTCTGTCTAAAGAGCATCCATCCCTTAAAATGAGCTGTTTGATCCTCTCAACCAGTACGGCGGTCTTGCCCGATCCGGCTGCTGCCGCCACAAGAATACTTTTGTTTCTGTCATTTATTGCTTTGTATTGTCTGTCTGTCCATTTCATTTTTTTCACCTGTAAACATTATACATTATTTAAAGGCTTTTGAAAGGGCATTTTTTGTGGTATAATTTTAAAGCTGTAATAATTTCAGGTAAACAATAAGTTAGGAGATAAAAAATGAAAACACCCACAATGCTGATGATACTCGACGGGTTCGGGCTCAACCCCGAAGAATACGGAAACGCCATCAAGATGGCCGAAACACCTAACCTGGACAGGATCTTCAGAGAATATCCCTTTACAAGTATAAATGCTTCCGGAGAATACGTCGGACTTCCTGACGGACAGATGGGTAACTCCGAAGTAGGCCACCTGAACATTGGAGCCGGCAGGATCGTATACCAGGAGCTCACCAATATTACAAAGGCCACAAAGGACGGAAGATTTTTCAGTAATGAAGCCCTCAACCATGCGATGGATCATGTTATCGAAAACTCCGCAAAAAATCCCGAGCAGGCCCTTCACCTCTTCGGACTCATGTCCGATGGCGGAGTGCACAGCCACATTGATCACATAAAGGCAGCCATTTCCATGGCCAAAGAAAAGGGCGTGCCAAATCTATACGTGCACTGCTTTATGGACGGAAGAGACGTGCCCCCTACATCCGGCATTAATTACATTCATGAAATCGAGTGTTACATGGGAACAGTACATCTCGGCTCTATTGGCATGGTGTCCGGCAGATACTATGCCATGGACAGAGACAAACGTTGGGATCGCGTCGAAAAGGCCTATGACACGCTGACCATTCCGGGCATCGTAGCAAACACACCTGGTTCCAACGCCATGAACCTCGTTCAGGCATCCTACGACGTGGAAGTGACCGATGAGTTCATCCTTCCCGCCATGACATCCAAGGACGCCTGGGTCAAGGATGGAGACTCCATCATCTTCTGTAATTTCAGGCCGGACAGAGCAAGAGAACTGACGAGAGCCTTCGTCGATCCAAACTTTGAAAAGTCCGTAGATGAAGGAGGTATGGGAGGCTTTAAGCGCAAAAAAATCATCTCAGACCTGGTATATGTATGTATGACCCAGTATGACGCCGAGATGCCCAACGTGGAAGTAGCCTTCCCTCCGAAGAAACTGGAAAACACTCTTGGTGAGTATATTTCATCCCTCGGTCTCAGACAGCTGAGAATAGCCGAAACCGAGAAATATGCCCACGTAACCTTCTTCTTTAACGGCGGTGTTGAGGAGCCCAATCCAGGCGAAGACAGGATCCTCATCCCTTCTCCAAAGGTCCCGACCTATGACCTTCAGCCTGAAATGAGCGCTCCCGAAGTAAAGGAACGTGTAATTCAGGAAATCCTGGCCAAGCGAGAAGATGGAACTTCCAAATATGACCTCATCATACTGAACTTCGCCAACTCCGACATGGTCGGTCATACGGGCGTGCTGGAAGCCGCCATTAAGGCCGTCGAAACCCTGGACGGATGCGTAAATGAGATAGTTCAGGCCATTCTTCAGGTAAAGGGTCAGCTTCTCATCACTGCAGACCACGGAAACAGCGACATGATGCTCGACAAGGACGGAAAGCCCTTCACAGCCCATACAACCAACCCTGTTCCTCTCTGCTACGTATCTGACGATAAAGACCACGAGTTCAATGAGCACGGGCTTTCCGGCGATGGTAAACTGGCTGATCTCGCCCCGACCCTTCTCTACCTCATGGGAATAGAGATTCCCTCCGAGATGACCGGAGAAGTGATGATGAAGTAAGAGAATCAGACAAAAGCGAAACAGACATAAAAACGAGGCATACCATAAAGGTCTGCCTCGTTTTCGATTTAGATATTAAAATCAATTTTTAAATTTTTTAGAAAAGTGATCCAAGGATCGAACCTATGTCAAGTCCACCCTTCTTATCGTTGCCGCCTGCCAGAGAAAGAACTCCTCCGAGAAGATCTGCAAGGCCGTCACTGTTTGAAACCTTCTTGCTCTTGTTTGATTTCTTGTTGGCCTGTGCCAGAGCTGTAAGAACAACAGGGGCTGCAGCTGCCATGATCTTAGCTACCTTTGCGGCATCGATACCGGATTTGGCTGCTACTTCCTTCTGTGCGGCTTCTGTCTTTTTAGCATCTCCGTAAATGTGGTTCAAGATCTTAACGCCGTCATCCATGTCAGCAGTCTTGATGAGCTTAACGATATCCACATCGCTTAAGTCGTGCTGATCGAGGGCTTTTAAGAGGCTGTCTGCGCCGTCCTTGGTCTTGGCGTTATTCTGCATCATGCCAAGCATCGAAGGAAGAGCCGAAAGCAATGCCTCTGTGATCTGGTCCTCTGAAGCGTCTGTCTTACCACTGAATGCATTAACGGAATCTTTAGCTGAGCCCATTCCTCCCAGCAAACTCAATAAATCTAAAGCTCCTGCCATATTTTTAGCTCCTTTCTTGATTGATATATGAATCAATTATAAACAATATTAGTACAATTATATTATATCCCTTTTATTCTCTTTTGTGAATAAAAATTATTCTATATCATCAATAATCTTTAAAGCCGTCCTGATCCCATCGGCAGCAGCGGATACTATTCCTCCGGCGTATCCCGCGCCTTCTCCTGAAGGATAGAATCCTTTAAGTACTTCCCCTTTCAGGACTCCCTCATAGTTTTCGTCCCGTGTAATCCTTACGGGAGACGAACTTCTCGATTCCACGGCATACATTACGGTATCATCCCTGTCAAAGCCCTTGATCTTTCTGCCAAACTGAGGCATGGCTTCAAGTATGGACGAGGTTACGAATTCGGGAAGGCAGTCGGTGACATTGGGGGCCTTCCCCTCTCTCACATCGCCCCAGAAAGCCTTGGGCGCATGATATCCTCCGCCCCTTTCGTAGGCCAGTCTCTCGTATTTTTGCTGTAAATATACTCCTCCAAGCACGTCATCCGTTCCGAAATCTTCCGGTCTCACGTCCACAAGCACCGCCGAATTGGCAAAGCCGGAGTTTCTGGCATGATAACTCATACCATTGGTTACCACCATACCTTCTTCGGAGGAAGCGACAACCACCTGGCCTCCCGGGCACATGCAGAAGGTGTATACACCCCTTCCCTTTTCGGTTCTGTAGGACAGTTTATAGTCCGCAACGGGCAGTCCCAGCTCCCTTCCCGGTCTTCCATATTGGGCGATGTCGATAAGGTCCTGACTGTGCTCCACTCTGACTCCCATGGAGAAATTCTTCTGAGTCATGGCAATTCCCATATCTCTGAGCCACCTGAAGGTATCCCTTGAACTGTGACCGATAGCCAGGATGGCATGATCGGTCTCAAGATTGTTTTCCCTTCCATCGGCCATATATTTAATGCCTGTGAGTCTTCCCTCATCTACCGTGAATCCTGTAACTCTGGCGCCAAAGATGACGTCACCGCCTAAATCTATGATCTCGCGCCTGATGCTTTTTACAACGGTCTTCAGTATATCGGTACCGATATGGGGTTTAGCCTTGTAGAGGATATCCTTCGGTCCCCCGTGAGAAGCCAGCTCCTTAAGCACGAAGCCCACTCTGGGGTCCTTGATCCCAGTCGTCAGCTTGCCGTCAGAAAAGGCTCCGGCTCCGCCTTCGCCGAACTGGACATTTGATTCGGTATCCAATATTCCTTCTTTCCAGAATTTCTCCACCTGTTCGGTCCTGCGATCCACGTCCATGCCCCTCTCAAGGACCACCGGTTTTAAACCTGCCCTTGCCAGAACAAGGGCGGCAAATATGCCGCAGGGACCGAAGCCGATTATGGCAGGTCTTTTGGCAGAGGTCCTTAATGGGATCTCAAGGTTTGCATCCTTCGAAGGGTCAAAATTGTACTCAACGGAGTATACGAGTTTAATGTCCTTTTTGTTTCTCGAGTCGATGGACTCCTTAAGGATTCTCCAGTTTCTTACCTTATGTCCGGTCTTCTTATGAATTTTTACCGGGAGAAGCTCAGTGCTTTCTCCCGGCGATAGTTTTAATTGATTTATTATCATATTTATCTGGCAAGGCCATTTCCTGCCTTGATTCCTGTAAGCCAGGCATTATGCAGATTATATCCGCCGCACGGCCCGTCATAATTCAATACTTCTCCCGTTATGAAAAGTCCCGGTACCACCAGGGATTCCATGGTAACAGGATCCACCTCATTGAGTTCTACGCCTCCCGAAGTGACCTGAGCTTCATTCCATCCCTTAAGTCCCTTGACCTTCAGCCTCATGTCTGAAAGTTCATCGGCGATGAAATCGGCTATCTCTTCGCTGGTCGCTCTTTCATTTAACCATCTTGAGAAAAAGACGTTCTCCTTCCTTATGATGTATGCTGCCAATTCTTCCTTGATGAGAGTTTTAAGAGCATAAGTCTCATCGTAATTGGGCATCTCAAGTCTTTCTCTTAAGAGTTCGCTTATCTCTGAAGAACTATAGTCAGGCACCAGGTTTATCCTGATTTCGTAATGCTTGAACCCATCTTCCGGCGTCTCACCGTCAATGGGCTTGATATGTCCTGACATATTCATGATGCAGATCCCCGAAAGGGTATCCTCGCGGAACTGAACTTCTCCTTCTTCAGTAAACAGTTCCTCTCCATCTCTTAAAAGATGAACTCTGGCTTTGGTTCTCACGCCCTTTAAACTCTTGATATTGTCAAAAACCTCAACAGCCGTAAGAGCCGGCGCCAGCTTTTTAACGTTGTGACCCAGTCTTCTCGCAAAAATATATCCGTCACCGGTAGTCCCGTAGTTGGCATGGGATTTTCCTCCCGTTGCCAGAACCACGTTCTCAGCATATACTCTGTCCTCATCCTCTCCGACAAAAATATGGAAACCGCCCCTCGGATTCTGTTCGAAGGGTATCGCTTCCAGTTTTGTTACGTTGGCTTCGGCGTATAATTCGACACCGCAAGCCTCACATGACCTGATCAAAAGCTTGCATACGTCTTTTGCGTCTTCTGAATATGGATAGAGTCTGCCCTCTTCATCGCATCTTATGCTGATGCCTATGCTTTTAAAAAAGGATCTTACCAGGTCCTGTTCGGGGCAGTTCACATTGGATATATTGCATCTGCCGTTACCGGTCTGGGAAACCTTTTTTAAAAACACGTCCTTCTTCTCAAAGATTGCAACATCCCATGCAGGGCACTTTCTCTTAAGAGTAATGGCGGCTGCCATTCCTGACGCTCCGCCACCAATAATTACTACATCGTATTCGTTCTTCATCATGTCAAATCCACCTCCGGGACTTACATCTTTTCCGACAATCCCTTTAATGCATCTTCGACGTTTTCTGCCGGCTTAGGCGCTAAAGTCTTGTCGATTACTTCTGCCGGTGTTAAAGCCACTTCTCTGAACTCAGTCTGCGCAGCCTTTGCAGCTTCCAGCGCTTCACGGGCAGCAAGCTGTGCATCTCTTGCTTTCTTTGCAGCATCTGAAAGCATCTCTTCCTTCGTCTTGATAATGTCCGGCTTAAGAATTCTGATGGTAAGACCTACATTGCAGAGATTGATTCCCTGTACAACTACACAAAGTCCAATCAAGGTTATGGTAGTGAGGTGGAAAATATCCGCGTCGAAGAATACGTAGAAACCTACCAGAAGATTCAATATGCCTACGATCAGGTGGTCATAGAAGAAACTGTTCCTCACATCCAGATGCTCGCCTGCCCTTACGAAGTTTCTTATGCCTGCTATAAGTACCCAGAGTCCGAGTACCTGAGGAACGACGATATCAGCTGAAATCTTGTCAAGAATGATAAGAGATCCCAGAGCGAAAGTCGTAAGACCGTCGATCAGTACCCACGTCCTGTCTTCACCGTCGCCTCTGTATGCTGAATGGGAAAGTACTTCAACTATTCCCGCTACAATGAATAAAACACCTACTACAAAAGCTACGGAAATAAAGGTAATTCCCTCTTTGGCAATCAGAAAACCGCCGCCTGAAATAAATAATAAACCTGTTATAACTGTTAATATCCTCATTGATATCCTCCATTAATTAATTTTCCGACCTTATCTTGGGATATCTCCCCCGGAAAGTTTATCGTCGTATACCGCACGGGATCCTCCGATAAATTTAGGTCTTGTACGGGCTGCAACCACGTGGGCTTCGCCTATGGATTTCTGAGCGATTCTTACGGGTACAGCCACGTGTTTAAGATGCATACCTATCAGGGTATCTCCTATATCAAGTCCTGCATCAGCTTTGATTTCCTCTACTGCCACAGGCTTTTCAGCGTTCTCATAAACGGTCATGGCGAAAGATCCGCCTGCATGCATCTGAGGAACCACGTTAACGATTTCGGTCCCCGGCAGAAGGGCTGCTTTCTCAACTATCACACAGCGGTTGAGATGCTCACAGCACTGAGCTGCCAGGAATATTCCTCTTGGACGAAGCACGCTCATAAGTCCGTCATAGACTGCTGATGCGGCTTCTAAGCTCGAGCCCTTCCCTATATTAGCTCCCAGAATCTCAGAGGATGAACATCCGACTATCAGGATATCTCCCTCTTTTATATGGGACGCTTCTACTATCTCTTCACAGGCCTTTACGGCCTCTTCTCTGATCTTATTAAGATCCATATACTACCCTCCTACAGTTTCCAACTGTTAAGATAAGCTTCCTGCTCTTCTGTCAGGGTATCTATCTCGATTCCCCAGGCTTCCAGCCTGCGAGATGCGATCATCTTATCGATCTCATCAGGTATCTTTATGAGATGCTTAGGAAGTTCGTCTTTATGTTCTTTGATATATAAAGCTCCATATGCCTGTACGGCAAAGCTCATATCCATGATTTCAGCAGGATGTCCGTCAGCGCCTGCGATGTTTACCAGTCTGCCGTCTGCAATAACGTCCACCCAGTTACCATTGGGAAGTTTGAATCCCTCTACGTTATTCCTTCTGGGGACTCTCTCAAGGGCGATCTTATAGAGACCTTCCATGTCAACCTCGCAGTTGAAGTGGCCGGAATTAGTTAAGATCGCTCCATTTTTCATGGTAAGCATATGATCCGTATTAATGGTCTTATTGCAACCTGTTGCGGTGCAAAAGATGTCCCCGAGAGGGGCCGCATCCTTCATGGGCATAACTCTGAAGCCGTCCATCTTGGCTTCGATGGCCTTAACGGGGTCTATCTCTGTAACGATTACAGAAGCTCCAAGCGACTGTGCTCGCATGGCGATGCCTCTGGAGCACCATCCATATCCTGCTACTACTACGGTCTTGCCTGCTATGATGAGGTTTGTATTTCTCATGATTGAATCCCAGGTGGACTGACCGGTGCCGTAGCGATTGTCGAAGAGATGCTTCATATCAGCATCATTTACAGCCATCATGGGGAACTTAAGAAGTCCGGCCTTATCAAGAGCTTTCAGACGAATGATACCGGTAGTGGTCTCTTCACATCCACCCCATGCGTCTACAGCCAGATCAGGTCTCTTCTCATGGAGACAGGTAACCAGGTCGCAACCGTCGTCAATGATGATATTGGGCTTGCATTCAAGGCACATTTCTATGTGTCTCTCATACTCCTCCATGGTGGCATCATGGTATGCGAATACCGAAAGACCGTCCTCTACCAGTGCCGCGCATACATCATCCTGGGTGGAAAGAATGTTTGATCCCGTGATTGACATCTGGGCTCCGCCTGCTGCAAATACCTTGCAAAGATAAGCTGTCTTCGCCTCTAAATGAACAGAAAGCGAGATCTTTATACCTTCAAAAGGTCTGGTTCTTTTGAACTCCTCTTCAAGGGACCTCAAAAGAGGCATATGATCTCTTACCCACTTTATCTTTTGATGCCCGTAGGGTGCCAGCTTTATATCTCTTATCTCATAATTCATATTCGTGCTCCTTAAGCTCATTTATTGATATCTATTGTGATGGTATTGGGTTTGACCTCGATCAGATCGATGTCAGCCTTATCTGTCGTGACCTCGACATCCACGGTCTGCGTGCCGTTTGAAAGTTTTGAAGCGTTCGCCGAAAGGGAAAGATCTTCCTTCGTAAGGGCGTTGACCGCAGAAGAATTGCCTTTTACGACAACCGTTACTTTTACTTCATGAATCTTCACGGAACTCTTCTCACTGATTCCAACGATATTTATATCCGTCTCAGTGAAGTTGAATTCCTTCTCAGCCGCGTTATATACCGCTACTTCCATGGAGATGTTCTGTGATTCATCGGACAATTCAATGCCATGGGGCAGTATAGGTATAAGCGTTATGCTCTTGTTCTCATAAAGGCTTGAAACATCCACCTGCTGACAGACGATATTTCCCACATTGCTCAGGTCTTCCTCAGAACCCTTTATGACTATGGTCTCAGGAACCGAAACTCCTCTTGATACGGAACCGCTGTCCTTGCCTACTACAGGCACCGTCAGTTTGACTTCCTTCAGATATTTAAGTATGGCAGTGACCGAAACATTTTTAGATTCGAAACTTATGTCTTTCACTCTATTATTGTCACTGTCCACAGCTCTGAGTTTGACAGAAATGGAATTAGGATCGGTACTGAGTCTTTCAGTATCTACCTTTGCGATTACCCTGTCTACCCTGTTCACAAGAGACGATGCACCGGAGATTTTGACCGTTTCCTCCGAAAGCCTCAATATCTTCGGCTCAGTCTTTTCAACAGTATCGTTCGTGAATACCACTTCGATGTTCTTTTCCAGGGTGACAATTTTCTCGGTCTTGATATTTATGAATTCCGTCGATATACTCTCCACGGATACGCTGCTCGGCTTCGTCACCTCAACTTCCACGATATTATCGCCCTGAGAGATTCCCTTCAGGTTTGCTGTTACGTTGAAGTCATCAGCCTTTATCTTGTTGGCTATGGAACGCTTCGCAGTGAAAGTCACGGAAGTCTTCTGGCTGTCTATATCGGTGATTATCAGATCCTCATCGCCAAGAGCGCTTTCATTGAGAAGGCGGATCGGAATATCCTTGAATGTAATGGTTCTTACGGGGTCCACCTCCCCGAGCACATAGGCCCAGAGGACTACTGCCATTACGAAAGCAAGAATAATTGCAATTCTGTTACTTTTCAGCATTATTCCTGCCTCCCTTCACTATTCTGGACACTCTTTCGATAAGAGAATCTTTGTCTTCAACGATATAAAGGTTGCTTAATATCTCCTCTATCCTCTTACCGTCCAGTCTTCTTTCCAGTCTGCCGTCCTCTGCCTTGGAGATTATGCCAGACTCTTCTGATACGATGAATACCAGCGCATCGGAGTTTTCGGTAATACCGATTCCGGCTCTGTGTCTCGTTCCGAGCTCCTTGGAGAGTTTCTTGTCTTCCGTGAGCGGAAGCACACAGCCTGCGGCCTTCAGCTTGTCTCCTCTTATAATCAGAGCGCCGTCATGAAGCGGGGCTCCTTCATAGAAGATATTGCCTATCATCTCGCTTGAAATGCTGGCGTCGATTACCGTTCCCGTTTCGATGATATCCGTAAGAGTCGTTTCTCTTTCGATAACGATAAGAGCACCGGTCCTCGTCCTTGACATTCTGAGAAGAGCCTTCTTGATCTCTTCAGTGATCTGCTCAGCTTCCTCAAGATCGATTCCGCTGAAGTTATTAATCAGCTTGTTTCTTCCCAGATTCTCAAGAAGCCTTCTTAGTTCAGGCTGGAAAATGATAACGATCGCAATCAGCCCTACGTTTACCAGATTTGACAGTATCCACTGCAGGGTATACAGATTGAGCAGGTTTGCAATGACAGCAACAATGATCAAAATCAGTATTCCCTTAGCCAGCTGCTCTGCCCTGGTCTCCCTGATGAATCCCAGAAGTTTGTAGAACAGAAAGGCTACGATCAGAATATCCAGAACGTCATTTAAGCCTATATTTGAAACTATGTTCTGAAAAAATTGGTTCATAAATAATCCTTTTATATTAATCTATTAACACATACCCATAGATAATAAAATTATACAGTAAAATGCGATTTCTTTCAAGAAGTTTGGGTGAAAGTTATTGTATTTGGTGTGAAAAAAATACTGCAGCCTACAAGGGCTGCAGTAATTACACGCTTTAGTTTAGTGCTCTGTCTCAAGAAGTCCGTAGTCTTCGTCATTTCTCTTGTAAACTACGTTTACATTGCCGGAATCGGCATCGAGGAATACGAAGAAGTTGTGCTGAAGAAGTTCCATCTGGAGAATCGCTTCATCTGCTGTCATAGGTGTAA
>JAEEGL012444282.1_pt1 | contig 14182 bp, 13 predicted proteins | sample 9134231 | NCBI WGS metagenome assembly JAEEGL01 (sample SAMN16246548, study PRJNA631951) | gut metagenome | biome: gut microbiome; feature: rumen; material: fiber-attached | host: Bos | place: Iran: Karaj | collected 2018-10 | reverse complement strand
GTAGTACCGGTTACCTTGAAGTCCATATCTCCGAAGAAGTCCTCAAGACCCTGGATATCTGTAAGGAGCACGAAATCATCATCGGTATCGCCTGTTACAAGACCGCAGGAAATACCTGCAACCATAGCCTTGATCGGTACGCCTGCTGCCATGAGTGACATACAGGAAGCACATGTTGAAGCCATGGATGTCGAACCGTTTGATTCAAATGTCTCGGATACGGCACGGATCGAATAAGGGAACTCTTCCTCACTCGGAAGTACGGGGATAAGCGCACGCTCTGCAAGCGCACCGTGACCTATCTCACGACGTCCCGGTCCGCGGCTGGGCTTTGTCTCACCTACCGAATATGAAGGGAAGTTGTAGTGATGGATATATCTCTTCTCAGTCACATTGTCATCAAGTCCGTCAACCTTCTGCATCTCTGAAAGCGGAGCGAGGGTAACAACGTCACAGATCTGAGTCTGTCCGCGGGTGAACATTGATGAACCGTGAACTCTGGGAATAAGATCAACTTCAGCAGCAAGAGGACGGATCTGGGTGATCTCACGTCCGTCGGGACGCTTATGATCCTTTAAGATCATCTTTCTTACGGTCTTCTTCTCGTACTGATATACTGCTTCGCCGAGGATTGCAAGCCACTCTTCGTTCTCGGCAAATGCCTCTTCAAACTTAGCGGTGATGTTTCTGATGTTCTCCTCACGGGTCTGCTTGTCATCGGTAAATACGGCAGTCTCCATCTCTGCGGGAGGAACGATCTGCTTCATAGCCTCGAAAAGCTCTGCAGGTACTGCGCAGCTGGTGTACTCGTGCTTTTTCTTGCCGCACTCTGCAACGATCCTGTCGATGAATGCGATTATTGTCTGGTTTACATCATGAGCCTTGTAGATAGCCTCGAGCATCTTCTCCTCGGGGATCTCATTTGCTCCGGCCTCGATCATGATGACCTTCTGCTTTGTGGAAGCAACGGTAAGCTTAAGGTCTCCGCCTGCCCACTGCTCCTGTGAAGGGTTGATGATAAGCTCTCCGTTTATCATGCCAACCTGAGTCATTGCGCAAGGTCCGTCAAAAGGAATGTCGGAGATGCAGGTTGAAATAGAAGCGCCGAGCATTGCTACGAGCTCAGGGCGGGTAGCGGGATCAACGCTCATTACCATGGTATTGAGAGTTACATCATTGCGATAATCCTTGGGGAAAAGGGGACGCATGGGGCGGTCGATAACACGGCTTGTAAGGATAGCGTTCTCACTTGCCTTGCCCTCACGCTTGTTGAATCCGCCGGGAATCTTTCCAACGGCATACATCTTCTCCTCGTACTCAACTGAGAGAGGGAAGAAATCAATACCCTCGCGGGGTTTCTCTGATGCGGTAGCGGTACAGAGAACGGTGGTATCACCGTAGTGCATAAATGCACATCCGTTTGCCTGCTTACCCACACGGCCTATATCGACCTTAAGGGTTCTGCCCGCAAGTTCCATTTCGAATGTCTTGTAGTCAGACATACTGCTCCTTTCTGCTGCTTTTGCAGCTGTCCCTGTTGGGGACAAATTTATTTCTGAAGCAGACGCTACCGAAACTACTGAAAAATACGTTATACGGCACTGCTTTATCCCATACTTTTCAGCGGTCTCGGAAATAGCTTCTGCTCCCGGTTACCAAACTCCATTATCTCATAAAAAGGCTTCGTAAACAAGAAAAAGTTTAAACCCTTTTTACGCAACAATAGCGGAGCACCTTAAAGGCGACTCCGCTTTGATCTGCCGGACAAAACGATTATTTTCTGAGGCCAAGCTTCTCGATAAGAGCACGATATCTCTCGATATCCTTCTTCTGAAGATAATCAAGAAGACCACGTCTCTGACCGATCATCTTAAGCATACCGCGACGTGAGTGATGATCCTTGGGATTCTCCTTGAGGTGCTCGGTAAGCTCCTTGATCCTTGCTGTAAGAACTGCTACCTGTACTTCAGGTGAACCGGTATCACCGGGTGTTCTTGCAAACTCGTTCATAATTGCTGTCTTTTTTTCTTTTGCGATCATTTTAGTATCCTCCTGTTTGATCAGCTCATCTGCAGTCTGAATGAATACTGCAGAAAAATTTAACCGCCGTTTGCCAAGATGTGGTCGGAGTATCCGGCATCTGAGCAAAGGTTGGCACATACGAGTGGTATAATAGCACAGTAATGTGCAAATGTAAACAACTATTTAATATTTTTCCTTGATTTATGATCCCGAGGGAACAGGCATGGGGTTGGTTAACATAACTTTGCAGTAATCATCCGTCTTGTCCCTCATCAGTTTAAGTCCGATCTCTATCTCGCTCATATCGAATCTGTGGGTGATAAGGTCTCTGGGTTTTAATCTTCCCTCGACGATCTTTTCCATAACATAATGCCAGTCGTCAAGCACTTCATCTCTGTTGAGTTCCGCCCTGAAGGTGGAATTCCAGATTCCCCGGAGCGTGATCTGATCGCGGAGTATCTTCCAATAGGTATCTTTGTCAAAATTCATGTCCGTATAAGGATTCCCGACAAGGATCACTTTTCCGCCCGGTGCTGCACTCCTGATCCCTTCCGATATGCATTCGTTCTTTCCGACACACTCGAAATATATATCAGCACCGCTCACAGTCTTACTCATTATCCATTCAACAGGATCATTCTTCCCTTCATCACAGTAATTTTCTTCGGGGATTCCAAGCCCTGCAGCTTTTTCTTTCTGAAAATCCTTGTTTCCGATGACAAATATGTTTCTGCAGCCGATACCCTTCAGTATCATAACCGTCATAAGTCCTATTGTTCCCAGTCCACACACTGCTATATTCGCATCCTGAATAGGTTTTCTTCCATGTTCGGCGGAATGTAGTCCGGCGGCAGTACGGACAGAATTTGCCGCAACGGCCATGGGTTCAAACATTGCTGCTTCCTCGAAGCTGACAGTCCTCGGTATCAACATGAGATTTTCGTAAGGAACCGTGACAAAGCCCGCAAATGCTCCGTCCCTGCGCGATCCGATATAATCATAATTCCTGCAGAGCTGAGGCTTCCCCGAAAGACAGGAAGGGCATTTTCCGCAGGCTATCTTTGGATAAACCGCAACTCTTTTTCCAACGAAATGCTGGGAAACATTTCCGCCAACCATCTCAACCACGCCGGAGAACTCATGTCCCGGAATGATCGGCATTTTATGTGCTCCGTTCTCAAATATCCTCGGAATGTCGGATCCGCAGATTCCGGCTGCAATGACGCGCACCAGCACTTCCCCTTCTCTGGGAAGCGGAACAGGTCTGTCTTCCAAACTGATCTTTCCAATGTCCTTAAGTACCAAAGCTTTAGGCATTTTATTCTCCTCCGTGATTTACTGGGCAGGCAAACTCCTTTAGATCCTCCGGTGAAGTCACCTTCCTGTTTCTCTCATCCCCGGGTATCATCACTATATCCATACCGGCGAGGACCGCAGGCTCGGAGGCTCCGTTGATCTTAATTATCTTTTCCGGCAAAAGTGCCGTATTGGCATCATAATACTTTTTCAGCATAAACAGTTCCGGCGCCTGTCCTGCGAATATCTCCTGCCTGTTAAGAAGGCTGCTGACTCTTTTCCCGTCTTCTGACAGATAAACCGTATCCTTCATGGGAAGAACCGGCATTACTCCGTCATGCCCCGGCAGTGCTTCAAAGCATCTGCCTAAAAGCTCCTTCGTCAAATACGGTCTTGCAGCGTCATGGATAAGAACTGCAGTATCCTCCGCATCCCCAATATTATCCAGCACAGCCTTCAAACCGTTATATATGGAAAGCTGCCTGTTATTTCCGGGAAGAGCAATACCTTTTATCTTATCTGTATCAAGGCCTGCTTTTCTGATATCTCTTGTTAAGATTCCTCTATAGTTCGGATCTATCACAAGAAAAACCGCATCGATCCTTTCAGATTCGATAAGAGGCCTGATGGCGTAAGTCGCCATCATGAATTCCCCGGCCAAAGTATACTGTTTCGGAATATCCGATCCTGTTCTCGTCCCGCTTCCGCCCGACAAAAAAATGGCTGCATTCATATTTAAATCCGCAATTCCCTGATATCTTTCAGTGTATCTTTATATGGTCTTCCCTGACCGAAAAGAAGTGTCGTTCCAAGCACAAAACCCTTTACGCCAAGGGGCGCGTACTCCTTGATCTTGTCGGCTCCGCAGGCTCCGTCCCAGTAGATCTCAAAATCCATCTTGTCCTTGAGTGCTATGAGCTCATCATATTTTTCCCTGACATAAGGAAGGAACATCTGAGCCGCATTTCCGGGGTTCACCGACATTACAAGCACCTTCTTTACGATCCTGAGCAGCATCTTCACTTCCTCGATACTCGTTCCGGGATTGATAGCAATACCGGGGATCAATCCGCAGTCAATGATCCTCTGAAGAGTGGTCGAAGGGTGGTATTCCGCCTCCGGATGAATATAGATCGTATCGCCCGAGTGCAGATTTCTTGTGAAAAGATCTATCGTATTTATGGGATGCTCGACCATCAGATGCACGTCAAGCGGCTTCTTTGTAAGTTCCCTTATGCATTTTAAGTCGTTCAGCGACATGGCGAAATTCTGGACATACCTTCCGTCCATTATATCTATATGAAATGAATCTATTCCGCCTTCTTCCAGAGCTCTGACCTCTTTTTCAAGATTGCTGTAATCCGCACACATCATGGAGGCCATCAGTTCAAAATTCATATTTATTCTTCCTCACTGATACTGTAATCCGCCAGCATTACCGGCTTTTTCTTTAATACAAATGCAGGGACAAAGGGTGACGGGCTTCCGTAGTAAGCATTGAAGTCCTCAGCCACATCATCCGCCTGTGAAGGCGCAAACCATACTACTTTTAAGTCGCCCTGTCCGGCTCTTCTTTCTATCTCGGCAAATATCTCATCCGACGCATTTTTATCAATCTTCTCCCACTCCTTCCGATCCGCCGGATAGAATGTCACGGCGGTAGCAATATCTCCCTTATGCTCCGTAAGGATCTGCAGCCTGTTCTTTACAGCAGAGACAAATACTTCCTTTTTCTCGATAAGTTCATTTGCACCAATGCAGTAGAGCATTCGCTTTCCTGAATTCTTACCGGAAAATGTATATGAAGGGAAGCCCTCTGTGGTTATCTTATTATTCCAGATACTCTCCGTTTCCTTTCCTGCAAAGGCGGTAAGAGCATTCACATACTGCTGCTTGATATTCTCCGACTGAACAAGTACCTTGTCCGCGTATATGACTCCCGGAGCCGTGACATAATGCTTCAGATTATACTGATCGGTCTCGTCCTTTTCTCCGAACTCGCTTGTTTTATCGATGGGAACATATATGATCCTGTCGGAATAATTCCTGAGATTTCTGGCATAGAAATCAAACGGAACGGTGAGAACCGGATTTGTCTCATCATAAGGACTCTGAATGTATATCACATCCGGGCAGTGCACCGAAACATCATAGAGATACCAGTTAAAGCACCAGACGTCCGAAGGGTAATCCGCAATGTTCACGGCCTCCTCGATATCCTTCTCCGGCATCGTTATCTGCCCGTAATAATCCTTTGTCATAAGAGGCAGCGGCACCACATACACATCCGTGTCCGCGTTTTCCTTCTCTTTTCTGTATATCTCATCAAAGCCCTTCCATTCCCTCGGACCGATGGGAAGAAAAAGGACCTCTCTTCTGTTTATTATGAATCTGTGAGCGGAGTCTGATACGATATCAAGAGCGTTTCTTGTAAGAGTGAGCTTTGTAAGGTTTTCCCCGGCCTCTATCCTCTGATATTCCTCCCAAAGCGCATCGCAGAAAAGCTGAAGGGCATCGACCATCTTCTTGGTAACCTCTGCCTCTACGCCAAGTGTCTCTTCAATCAGCGATCCGAAATCCGCCGCCAGCTTCTGAGCATCGGAAAGGATCTGTACAAACTCATTTAATGTCCCGCCCTTTAATATGTTTTCGGCATCGGCAATCTGGAGATAAAACTCCTCGGTGCAGTCCTTTGCCGTTGTCTTCAGGGAAGATTTTTTATCGGCGGGAATACGCCTGAGCATGTCCTCTTCAAAAGTAAATCCCGGAAATTCCTTTCCGTACATTTTCTCAAGAGTCTCTTTCTGAAGCTCAAAAAACGGGTATTCATGTCCGTCCCATACCTTGCGTATCTCGTTGTAATTTCCGTATCTCTGGCCGAGAACCTTATTGTATGCGGCAGGAACCGGAATGGTCGTATCTTCAAAGGGGAGTCTGATTATCTTTTCATAATCTTCCTTAAGTTCTCCCGCTTTAGGTCCGTTCTTAAGTATCCATGGGAAGATCTGTCCGATCTTACCTGTATCCGAAGGAAGCACTCTCGACATCTGTTTTTCGGCTAAAGCATAGAGCGCCACCGCCATCTCCCTATCGTCTTTGAACTCCGGAAGATCGGCATTGTATTTTCTCTTAAGCTCCTCTATCTGCGTGGCGGCTATCATTCTTTCAAGTTCGCCGTTAACTATTCCGTCTGCGACCGCGATAATCTTCATCACTTCATCGTCACGCTGAGTTTCCTTCTCGTCATCTTCATAGAGATAGTCCTTGAGGAAGATATCGACTCCCGCCATCCACGGAAAATTATTGTGCTTTTCGAGATATTCATCGTCAAAACACATCTGCTTGTTATTGATCACTCTGGCAAGGAATAACCAATGGTTCTCATGTCTCTCGTAATCGTGAATGGCAAATCCTTCAGGTAATTCATCATCCGCAACTGCCCTGAACTTGTCATAGTCATCCCTGAGCATGCAGATATCAAGGTCATCATCCCAGGGAACAAATCCGCCGTGGCGAACCGCGCCCAAAAAGGAGCCCCAGTCAGCATAGTACCGGATCTCGTGTTTTGTGCATATGCGATCAACTTCGGCGAGAACATCAAGAGTCTCCGCCCAGGCCTGTTTTATCGCAGTCGGTATGTAGAAGCCGTTTCTGACTTCATCTCTGAAAAAATCAATCTTGTGAGACATTTATAAGTACTCTTTTCAGACAGTTAATTATCGTCTTTATTATTTTCTTCGTCCAGTTTTTTCATCTTCTCAAGCCCGGAGTTGATGTCGCGGACCTGAATTCTGAATCTGATATACTGTACCAGCCATATGACAATGTAAGCGACCACTGTACATGCGATCACAATGATCGTACCTGTAATATCCTCGGTGCTGATCCAGCCGAGCGTGGAGCTCACTGCGAAAAACACGATAAATGTCGAGAAGAAATGGATGAAGGTTGCTTTCATGATGCTCCATTTCTCAACCTCGTAAACCGTTGATCCCCCGTAGCCCACAAGTCCGAGCATGCCCATAAGAATGAACTCTATGATATATGCTAAAGGTTTGTTTCCTATAGTCGCGACAAATTCTGAACTGATAAGGCTGATTTTCCCACCGTTTAACAAAAGTGAGAAAATGATTGTTATTATGATTCCCCCGACAATGCCGAGTCCAAACCCCACGATAAATTTCATTATTACTTTTTTGGAAATATCTGTCATAAAGCACCCCCTCTCAGCCCAGTCTCTGCTTGAGAGCTTTTATATATCTTCGGGCAACGTAAGTACTTTCCCCGTTTTCAAATTCAACCATAATCGTCCCCGAAATGCTGACATCAAAATTCTTAACCCTGTACAGATTTATTATCTCGGACTGTGAGATCCTGAAAAATCTGGTAGAGTCAAGCATTTCCTCAAGCGCTGAGATCGAGTACTTTACGGCGAAGGTTCCCTCGTCGGTATCGACAACGATCTTTCTTCCTTCAGTGCGGGCCCTGATGATATTTCTCTGCGGAATAACCGAAACCGCGCCCTCACTCTTTACGGAAACGCCCGGAAACGCATCTTCGCTGGCATTTTCTATCGCAGTTATTATATTTTCAACCTGATCGCTTCTGTCCTTTGCCCGTATTGTAACGCTGGGATCAACGAACTTTTCGTCCAGAACGACCTCTATATCGATCGAATTCTTCATGATGTAACCTCTTGATCGGCTTGTAAATGAATTGATAAAAATATATCGGTGCGATCGTGACTTTACATTATAACTCAACAGTATTATATATCGAAAATAAAAAATTAAGCAAGAAGATAAGATATTTATCTGCCTTATTTCCTATAAAATGTCTATTCGGTCGTTTTTCATGTTCAAGCGGTTGTAAAAACGCCCAAATTCCTTGAAAAATATGGCTTTTTGTGGTAATATAACTTTGATTAATTATCGGATTTCGCCATTTTTGTTAATTGAATCCGGACTTTATTAGAACTTTATCAGAGCTTTATCAGGCGGATTATTTCGATTATTTTGTTTAGGGGGTTAAGAATCCCCGCCTGTATGACGATAGAAAAGATATAGTGCCGGAAGGCATTGCAAAAAGTATCCTTTAAGACAAACGGATTTGCTTAAATGAGGTAATCAAGATGCGTAAAAGCGTTTCATTTTTCAAAAAAATATGTGCACTGACAGTCAGTGCGGTTCTTATAGCCGGCGTTCCCGTCTCCTCCTTCGCTACGGATCTGGAATCACCCGATCTTGGCGCTATAATCGATGAGCTTACGGAAAATACGGAAACTGAAGAAGAAACCGCAGCTGAAGAGACTGTTTCCGAAGATAATTCCGAAGCCGAAGAAAATATTGAAGCTGCTGACGAGACTGCTGACGCTGCAGAAGAATCCGCAGCCGAGGAGGCTGCCTCCGAAGATGATTCCGCAGCTGAAAAAAACACCGAAGCTGCTGACGAGACTGCTGCCGTTTCCGAAGAATCAGCAGCTGAAGAAGCTGTATCCGAGGAAAACACTTCAGAAGAGACCGCAGCTGAAGAAACTGTCATTGATGACACTGCTGCAGAAGAAACTATTGCTGAGGATGCTGCCGAAACAGTTCAGGAAGAAGCTTCGGACAATGAGACCGCTTCGGAGAATTCCGAAAGAACTTCTGACGGCATCCCCACTCACTCAGCCGGTCTTCTCATGCTGGATCCCGATCCCGATGACGAGGTATTCGCCGAGGGTGCAGCCGAAGGCTCAGGTTCCATGATGATAACCACCGTCAAAAAGCCTAAGAATGTCATCTCCATGGTAGTTCCCATTCTCGATGCCGGAAGCTATGATTTCGTTCTCGATCCCGATGAGCTCCTTACTCTCGATTCAAGAAATACCATAATCGGCGAGGGCTCAACCGTTTACTTTAGGCAAAAAGATGCCGAAAATACATACAGTCTCTATGCCGATATAGCTACTGCAGTAAATAAGAGTACCGTACCTGTCCTTCTCTCTCTCGATCTTAATGTTGATAACTCCACAGGCGCAGAGATCAATCTCACTGATCTTAACGGAGTATATAATGCCGAGATTCCCAGCCTCTGCTTCGCCATCGTTCCCACAGAATTCGGAACCGTAGAAGGCGATGCTCCCGCTGAAAAGGGAATGCCCTTAAAGTCAGAGATGGCTATGATAGATGGCGAAGGGCATGCAGCCAAAGAGCTTATTCTCCCCGGCATGCTTGATAATTTCGAGCTGATGACTTTCCCTACCGAAGATCCTAACTTCTATACTCAGGAATATGTTGTTAAAGAAGATGTCAGCTGGCCCACCGTAGGATTTACACTTTACGGAGCCTGCAGCCGTGATACCGACTGGGTAGATGTTGCAAAAGGGCTTTCAAACGGCGGCAAATTATCTCTTACCATCACTTACAATATGACTCCTATTCTTAACGATACGGATGAAGAGGAAAACAATGAATTTTGAAAAGCCTGAAAACTTCAGGAGGCTTCTGCTTCTTGTCGCGGCGTTCTTTACAGTGCTGATCTTATTCATTCTGACCACATATGTATGGGTACCGCAGATAGAAGAAAAGAAAGAAAATGCGCAGCAGGGTGAAAGCCTTGCTGCTTCTGTTTATGATACTGAAAAAGAAGATACTCACGAGGGAAGGGAAGTCCTCTCGGATAAAGAAAACGGGGCGGATCATGCAGATTCCCCCGAAGAAAAGCCCGCGGAAAAGATTTCAAACGGAAACTTCCAGGTCACGATGTCGACAGAATGGAATTATCCCGATACTAATACTCCCGCCGAAGACTCCTATGTTGAGAATGCTTCAAACAACTCCTATGATACCATCTTTAAGATCGTCCTTGCGGATGATGAATCTGTAGTTCTGTATAAATCCCCCCGCATGCCCATCGGTTCATTCGTAACAGGCATACCTTTAAAAGCCGAGCTTTATCCCGGTACATACAAGTGCGTTGTAGTCTATTCCCTGTACGCACCGGGATCCGACGATGAATCCGGCAAGGTCCGCGTCGGGCTCACAATAAACATCGGTTAAAAAAACCGCGCCGGGTACCGGTGCGGTTTTATATTTCTCATGCTTTTATGATATTTTCCAAAGCTTTATTACTTTACTGAGATCTTGATCGATCCGCTGGTAGTTGAAACATCGAGCTTTCCGTTTATATCTCCTGCACCATTATCAGGAAGTGAAATCGAGCCGGAGCTGCTTGATGAACGGATATCCTTATTGGAAAGAAGTTCAGCTCCTATATATCCGGAATGACCAGTTAACGTCATATCCTGCCCATCACATCCATTGAGTTTGATGCTTCCGGATGTTGTCTCGGCATTGAATACGTTCTCGGCAACGGTATCCTCAAAAGAAACATATCCGCTTGTACCCTTGGCATATATATTCTTTGCATTGACTTTCTCAAATCCGGTGCTTCCCGATGATCTTGCGACGTTGATATCTCCGCTCACATCAGCATTCTTAATCTTAAAGGATCCGCTGTCACCCTCTGCACTGATGCTCTTGGCATTTATTCTCTCCACTGTTGTGCTTCCGCTTGAAGTACTGATCTTGATATCTCCCGCTTCCGCATCCTCAAGCGATAAATACCCGCTTGTTGAGGTTATGCTTAGATCTCCGGTCTTTATACTGTTTACCTTTACGGAGCCGCTGGTAGCTTCGATCCTTGTTCCCGATGAGCTTACATCGTATGTTTTTATATATCCGCTGTGAGATAAAAGAACAAGATTTCCGTCCACATCCGATGTAAACTCTATGCTTCCGCTTGATGTGTTTATATCAACGCTCTCAAAACCATATTTTCCTTCAACAACTACTCCGTCGGATTCATTCGCAATATTGAGTTTGCCATATTTCTCTTCCGGAAGGTATACCGTTACATAAGGCCATGTATTGAGAATCCCTACATTATCCATCCAGGTTCTCTCGTCAATACTCTTTATGCAGAGCGTATCTCCGCTTACATTGACATCAAAATAGTATTTCTCGTTTTCCTTTACATCAACTGTGGTTTTTCCGTCAGTTGAAGGAAGAAATTTGATCTGAGCCTTCTCAACCCTGATATCATTGAAGCTCTCTGTAATATCATAGGTTTTCTCGATATATTTCATGTCAGCCTTTGCCTCCCACATATCTTTCATATCAAAATGAGTTGTACAAGCAGCTACGGTTCCTATTGCAACTCCCCCTACCATCATTGCGCCTGCAACTGCAAGTGCTATAATTAAACCTTTTTTCATGATCATTCTCCTTTTTCAGGCTTCTCAACTTCTGCCTCTTCAATGATTTCAACGTCTTTAACGGCTTGTGCTTCTTCAACGATTTCTGCTTCTTTTCCGTTTTCTTCCTTCTCTGCCTTGTCTTTCTTTCTTCCAACAAAGATCCATTTGATGCCGCCAACGATCTTCTTACTTAATGCAATCATACCCTTGGCGATCAAGTTGCAGAGGAAGAAGAAAGGTATTGACAATCCACCAAGGAAGAATCCAGAACCTATGAGGAAAAATCCCGGTGCGATCTCTCCCTTTGCAATAAGGAAAACACCTGCTGCGATCCCCGCTACGCCTCCGACGGCGATGCATAGATCTATTACATAAAAAACAAGAATGAAAACCCAATATAAAATGTAAAATACCAGTACGAGCACCGCGAAGACGATCGCAAGTGCCAATGTTATCGGGAGCCATACGGGAGAGCCCAGTACCAAAAGAACTATTTCCCATGGCTTCAGGCCTCTCTTTGGTGTAACATTCTTTACTTTATTCTTAACCAGCTTCTTAAGCGGGATATCTTCAAGGATCTCATTTGCAATATCCTTTACATCTCCCATGGCCGCTACGGCTTCTTCTTCGCTAAGTCCGTCTTCCATACGGTCATCTATGGCCTCGGAGTAAAAATCCAGCGATTTTTTAAGTTCAGCCTCGGGAAGTCCGGCCAGCTTTTCCTTAAGGGAATTCAATAATGCTTCTTTATTCATCTTTATTCTCCTCTCCTTTAAGAACTGCCGCTATTTCCTGCTGTCCGGCTTCTTTGCTGCCAGCCACATTTTCCATTCGTCCGGCTTCTTTGCTGCCTTCATTGCTTTGCTTTGTCACGAACTCATAAATCGTCATGATCTCTTTCCATTCCTCTTTGAAGGCCTCTACCCTCTTTAATCCTTCATCCGTGATATGGTAATACTTTCTCAGTCTTCCGTTGTGCTCAGCGCTCCTTACCGTTAGCAGATTCGCGTTCTCAAGCCTGCGGAGTATAGGGTAAAGAGTTGATTCAGAGATCTCTACGAATGGACTTATGTCTTTTATTATCTGATATCCGTAGGAATCTTCGCTAATGATCGCCGCAAGGACACATACATCGAGAAGTCCCCGCTTCATCTGTTTTTCCATTGCTTCTTTTCCTTTCTTTATTTTTCGAAGATCTTTTGCTTTAATAAATCCCGGTGCTAAATTTTTCTTTGTATTAAATAAAACTTGGATACTAAATAAAACTTTGATACTAATTAAAACTTTGATACTAATTAAATCTTGGATACTTATTAAATCTTGGATATATGTTACGTAACGAATAATACTTTACTATGCGCAATACCATCTTATGTGTCATACTATACATCGCATAGTATGATGTGTCAAGTGGTATTTTGAAATTTTTTATAATATTATTCTTTTAAACCTTTTTTGTTCCTGATGCCAGTATTTTCCAGCCTCTTTGGCTCTGAAAAAGCATGAAATATCATAAGGTATGCTTTTTGTCATGTATTTCCCACCCTCTTTGGCTCCGAAAAAGCATGAAATATCGAAGGGTGTGCTTTTTGTCATGTATTTCCCGGCCGCTTTGGCTCTGAAAAAGCATGAAATATCGAAGGGTGTGCTTTTTGTCATGTATTTTCTGGCCTCTTTGGCTCCAAAAAAGCATGAAATATCGAAGGGTGTGCTTTTTGTCATGTATTTTCCAGCCTCTTTGGCTCCAAAAAAGCATGAAATATCATAAGGTATGCTTTTTGTCATGTATTTCCCACCCTCTTTGGCTCTGAAAAAGCATGCTATTCCAATGGCTAGCGACGCCGAGGATTTCGGACATGTGCTATCGGGAAGCAGGCAAGCATTCGGGCCAGTTATTTAAGAAACGTTATACTAGCATGATTTTGGAGTTTATCCCGATATAAAAAGGCTTAAAGCAAAAAGCGCAGGCCGCTTTGGCCTGCACTCAAACGCATAAAACGCATAAAATTTAAAAACGCATAAAATTTATAAAACGCATAAAACATATAAAACTCTTAAAACTCATTAAACTCTTAAAACTCATTAAACTCTTAAAACTCATTTTTATTGTCCATGGAACATGATCATGACCGTTTGGATCTTTTACGCTCAGATCCCTTTGAACATAAATTCAAATTTCATCTTCTTGCTCACATCTATGAGATGCTCGGGATGTACCCTTGCGCCCCAGCTGTCGTCTCCTGCAATACCCATCTGGGCAAGATCTGCTCTGACATAGGTATAATGGATCGGAGGAAGCTCATTTGGATGTGTGGCGTTTTCAAGCTCATGAGGAGAATAAGGAAGCGCCGAAAATCCGATGCTCTCTCCGGGCAGTCCTGTAAAGAGAAGACCTCTTCCCTTTTCGTTTACGACCTCGGCAAATCTTACATCCGTGTGGTAGCCGCACTCCTGGGGAACCATGTATGCCGACATCTGGTCCTTGACAAGACCCTCGAAAAGTCCTAGTCTTGCACCAAGCTGCCTGTCAACATAGCACTCGGCCGGTCCTCTTCCGTACCACTTGATACGGTCGTAGTCCGCATCCATCTTAAAGAGTACGCCAAACTCAGGCATATCACCGAG
>JAEEGL012354340.1_pt1 | contig 14182 bp, 12 predicted proteins | sample 9134231 | NCBI WGS metagenome assembly JAEEGL01 (sample SAMN16246548, study PRJNA631951) | gut metagenome | biome: gut microbiome; feature: rumen; material: fiber-attached | host: Bos | place: Iran: Karaj | collected 2018-10 | reverse complement strand
ATTCCTGCTAAATTTCATATATTTAGCAATTTATATCGTTTTAGCCATTCTCTTGCCGAAAAAAACCGACCAACAGCAAAACGCATCGGGTGGCGACCTGAAGAGCCGAAAACTTTTCCGCAACCCAAACGACAAAATAGTTGCTGGCGTGCTTTCAGGACTAGCCGAAAGATTCGGCGGCAAGGTGATTATGTGGCGCGTATGCTTCATTTTGCTGCTGATATGCACAAACTTTATTATGTTCCCCATATTCAAAACGTTACACTTAAGCAGCATTGGTGCTTTCCTGAATTTATGGATAATAATCTATGTCATACTGGCCATTGTTGTGCCCGAAGCACAAACACCTGGACAGCGGTTACAGATGAGCGGCAAACCTGTCACGCCGCAAAATCTGGCCACAGTGGTTACTGAAGGCGAGCAGCCAAAGCCACGCCGCGGCTTATTCGGACGGATTTTCTCGTTTCTGATAAAAACCGTGGTCGGAATTGCTGCGATAATAGCCTTTGTGATTTGCACCCTAATGTGCATAGCCACACTTGCCGCAATTATCGCAACTATAACAGTTTCAATCTGCCCCGACTTGATATCGAAATTCACTATGAACATAGAACAGATGGCCTTCACTGGCGTATGGGGCGAGCACACGGCATTGGTAATCGTATTTTTGCTGACGCTGTCCATTTTGCTTACCGTGACGATTTTTGCCATTATCCGCCTGATTCTTATGCTGATAGGCAAATCGCAATCAATGGGCATCGGCAAACGCATTGTTCTGATAGCGCTTTGGATTGCCGCTCTATGCTGCATTTTGCCAACGGGCTACGCAATCGGCAATTATTTCGGAGAAAACTGCAATTATCTGCATCAGCACATCGAAAAATACCCTAATCATAGCCCAATAATGTGGTACAAAGACGGCGTTTGGGTTACCAAAGACGGGAAACACATCTACAACGATGTACCGATGGATGAATATAGTATGAAGTATTTAAGAAAGTTTCGAAAATGGAAATTATCGAAACACGAGAATTGCGATTACAGTTATGCTGGATGCTGTGAAAGTTGGAACCAAGATAGTAAACCATATTTTGAAGTGAAAAATGCCGATTGTCCGCCGCTGTGCCAATGGGAAAAAACTGAATATTTCGAGCACCCAACTAACGGTTATTTCGAATGTGTTGCCCGCGCACAAGGTCACGGCGTGTATCTTTTCGCCGCTCGGGCATCGTCGCCCGACCACCCGATTGCAATGACGGAAATCCCTCCCTATGGCGATAAGGGCGGCGAAATATGGGAACAAACCGTTGAAAAAGAAAACAACATCCAAACCAATTTTGGACAGGGGTATGGTTGGAGCAGGGTCAGAGTTGATTTTGAACTTAAACATCCCGACACAGTTATTTATGGCATCACGTCCGATTCCACTTTCACTGGCAAACCGTGCGAATCGCTATGGTTCTCTGTTGCTGGTCCTTTGGAGCTTGGGTTTGGCGGTTCTGGTAAACCTGGCTCATTGAATCAGTAAACAAACCGCCCAATAAGCGATAGTCAGATAATAGTTTTGGCCAAATCGGATGCAGCGAGCATCGGTTTGGCCAAAATTGTGTTTTGCGGTTGGATAAACCGCACTATAAGAATGGCGGCAAAATTCTGCTAATCAGCACTTTCGAACTTGAATTTTCTAAACACTTCCCAAACCACAATTCCCGCGCTGACCGAGATGTTGAACGAGTGCTTGGTACCTACTTGTGGAATCTCGATACAGCCGTCGCTGGCATCGACAACATCTTGCGCCACACCGTTCACCTCATGGCCGAAGATGAGCGCATACTTCTGCCCCACCGACGGCGCAAAATCCTGCAAGGCGATGCTGCCCTCGGCCTGCTCAACCGAAAGAATTGTGTAACCTTCGTCGCGCAAGGCGGCAACAGCATCCTTTGTAGTGTCAAAATGCTGCCACTCAACCGATTCAGTGGCGCCCAAAGCCGTTTTGTTGATGTCTTTGTTGGGCGGCGTGGCCGTGATGCCGCACAAAACAACCTTTTCGGCACCCAGACAATCTGCCGTGCGGAACACCGAGCCCACATTGTTGGCGCTGCGCACATTGTCGAGCACAATGGCAACGGGCATTTTTGCGGCTCGGCGGTACTCGTCAACCGTCAAGCGCCCAAGTTCGTCGTTTGAAAGTTTTCGCATAATCAATTTATTGAATTACTGAAGGGTTGACTGATTGAATTACTGAAGGATTGACTGATTAATGGTGTCATTCTCACATTCATTTTTTTCTCATTCTGCTATTCAGTCCTTCTCGCATTCAGTTATTCAGTCCTTCAATCATCTGCCCCATCGCCATTGGCGCAAAGGCCCACAAAAATAGTAAAGTTGAGATTACGGCGTCGGCAAGAATCGGCCGTCGGCGATGATTGGTTACGAATATATATATCGCACTGAAAATCAACCGAAAGACTAATTGCAAAACAATGAATGCAAAGATGTGCACCGAGTATGGATTAAGTTGCTGTGCAACATCGGCTTGTCCGCGCATCAATGCCGACAGTGCGCGCTGCAGGCCTGTGCTGGTTAGCTGGCCAGGCGCAAGGGCGTGGACGGGGTAATCGGCAGCAGACGAAAAAATGCCGAAGTAGGCCAGCAAAGCTGACAATACTACGGCAAATATCAGATTACAAATAATATACGGTTCGCGCCAAGCGTTACGCATCACTTCTTCTTCCGCGTGGCAATGTCCATATTCATTTTTTTCCCGTTCTCGTCGGTTATCGACATTTTGACAATAGTGTCGTTCGGGTTTATATCGAGATGCACGCTTGCAGGATTGTTCATACTGTCGAGAATGGCGCCAAGCCGCACCATTGTGCTGTCGGTGCCTCGAATATCTCTTCGTCGGTTTCAATTCTCCACTCGAAATTGTTTTTAAAATTGTTCAGGATATCTTCAGAAAAGTTCGTTTTGGCATCGTTAACGCCGCGCCCGATGACCACAATCCACGCAACGCTCAAAATCAACGCCATAATGGCCGTCACCACGCCCGCAATCGCCATTCCCATTGCGCTGTTGCTCTCGTTGGCCTTGATTATCGAAATAATGCCGAACACTATTGCCAAAGCCTCGAGCGGAATGGCCAGAATGCCCACACACGGCACAAACGCCACAAACAAGGCTAAAATGCCGCAAACTAATGATACTATGCCAGATGATGACCCGTTTTTGTTCTCTTTTGCTTCCATAGCTAATAATTTTTTGTTCAAAACCGATATAAAGACGAAGGGGAATTTTAAATGTTACAATTGGTGTGGAAAAAAATCATTTTTCTTCCGCTACACCTTTCTCCCCCAACCTCTGCAGCAGCTGCAGCGCCTTCTCCACCGTTTTCACACCCTCGAAGGTAAGTGTGAGTTTGTCGTTTTTCTCCTGCATCTGACAGGTGTTGCGGAAACGTTGAACGTTGTGCAGAATGATGTAGAACAACGGTGACTGATAGAAAACCGACTGTTTGTCGGTGACAAAAAATACAGTCATCTTGTTGTTTTTCAGCAGAATCTTCTCAATTCCAAGGCCGATGGCTATCCAGCGCAGGCGCACAACCTGAAGCAATTCAAGAATCGATTGCGGCACGGGGCCGAAACGGTCGGTCAGTTCCGACACAAAGGCTGCAATGGCTGCTTCATCCTGCAGCGAGTCGATTCGGAGGTAAAGGTTGATGCGCTCCAAAATGTTCTCCACGTAGCTGTCGGGAATGAGCAGCTCCATATCGGTATCGACGTGACAATCAGCCACAAAGCGCACATCGTTGAACCGCTCGTCGGTTGATTTTTCTTCGGCGGCGGCCATATCTTTCATCTCCTCCTGCAACTCATTTTCATTCAATTCGATAAGTGCCTCGTCGAGAATCTTTTGGTAGGTTTCGTAACCCAAATCGCCAATGAAACCGCTCTGCTCGGCGCCCAGCAGATTGCCCGCTCCGCGGATGTCCAAATCCTGCAACGACAGATTCAGTCCGCTGCCCAGCTCGCTGAAATCCTCGATGGCCTTCAAGCGGCGGCGCGCCTCGTCGGTGAGCGTCTCAGGCGGCGGTGCGAAGATGTAGCAAAATGCCTTTTTGTTCGAGCGCCCCACACGACCTCGCAACTGGTGCATATCGCTCAAGCCGTAATGTTGTCCGTTGTTGATAATGATTGTGTTAGCATTAGGTATATCGAGCCCCGACTCAACAATTGTGGTTGAAACCAGAACATCGTATTTGCCCTCCATAAAATCGAGCATAATCTTCTCCAGAGCCTGCCCCTCCATTTGACCGTGAGCCGTGATGACACGCGCCTGCGGCACCAGTCGGGTGATTGTTCCCGCAATGTCGGCCAGCTGCTCGATGCGATGGTTGACAAAGAAAACCTGACCGCCGCGGTTGAGTTCGTAACTGACGGCCTCCTTCAAGATGCCCTCGTCATATGTGTGGACCTCGGTCAGAACGGGTTGGCGATTTGGCGGCGGCGTGTTGATGACCGACAGGTCGCGGGCACCCATAAGTGAGAATTGCAGCGTGCGCGGGATGGGTGTGGCCGTCAGTGTGAGCGTATCCACATTGACTTTCAGCTGTTTAAGACGGTCTTTCACGCTTACACCGAATTTTTGCTCCTCATCGACAATCAGCAATCCCAAATCTTTGAATTTCACCGATTTGCCAATCAATTTATGAGTTCCGATGACGATATTCAACTCGCCACTTTCGAGCCGAGCCAGAATGTCTTTCTGCTCCTTGGCGGTGCGCAGGCGACTCAAATAATCGACCGAACAAGGCATATCGGCCAGTCGCGCACGGAATGTTTTGTAGTGCTGCATTGCCAGAATGGTTGTTGGCACCAGCACCGCAACTTGCTTATTATCAGCCACTGCCTTAAATGCAGCGCGGATGGCTATCTCTGTTTTCCCGAATCCCACATCGCCACACACCAGGCGGTCCATCGGCATCGTGCTCTCCATATCGGCCTTCACGGCCTGCGTGGCCTTCATCTGGTCGTGTGTGTCCTCGTACATAAATGACGCCTCAAGTTTCTGATTCATAAACGTATCTGTCGAAAATGCGAAGCCCTTCTGCGCCTTGCGCTGCGCATATAGTTTGATAAGGTCCTTGGCAATGTCCTTCACCTTGCTCTTAGTGTTGGCCTTGAGCCGCTGCCAAGCACCCGAGCCCAGTTTGTGGATTGTGGGCACCTCAGCCTCCTTGCCTTTGTATTTCGATATGCGGTGAAGCGAGTGTATGCTGACGAAAAGAACGTCGTTATCTTTGTAAATCAGTTTGATAGACTCCTGATACTTGCCGTTGATGTTGATTTTCTGCAATCCGCCGAAGCGCCCGATTCCGTGGTCGATATGAACCACGTAATCGCCTATGTGCAAGTTATTTAGCTCGGCAAGCGTGATTGACTCTCGTTTGTTGAATCCTGTTTTGACATTGAACTTGTGAAAGCGTTCAAAAATCTGATGGTCGGTGAAATAACAGATTTTTAGCTCGTTATCCACAAAGCCCTCGTTCACGGTTTTCAACACAGGCGTAAAGGCCGATTTGATGCCGCGCTCTTTGAAAATTGATGTCAGACGGTCGTTTTGTGCCTGATTGTCAGACAGAATAAATATGCGATAGCCCTGTTCGGTGTAGTCACCGAGCGATTTCATCAGCAAGTCGAAATTCTTGTGGAAGACGGGCTGCGCCGTGGTGTCGAACTTGATGGGCACGCCGCGCTTGTCGAGCATCTTGCCACCCCACTCGCCGTGTGCGTGCATAGCCACCAGCTTGTAGAGTTGGTCGCCGTTGAGAGCCATTTGTGCAATGGTATCGGCATCGGCGCGTGCGGCCGAATTTGAATAGACCGTGTTTATTCGTTCAATACTAACAGACAGATTGTTAAAGAAATATGCCGCATTATCGCCAAAGAAATCGGTTATCGGAATGCGCACATCGTCGTCGGTGCGGTCGTGGATGTTCGGGATGATGGTGACCTTGTCGTGAGTCTCCTTAGTAAGCTGAGTTTCAATGTCGAAGGTGCGGATGCTATCGACATCGTCACCAAAGAAATCGAGACGGAAAGGCATCTCGTCGGCAAACGAAAAAATATCGATTATGCTGCCGCGAACCGAGTACTGGCCTGGCTCATAGACAAAATCGACGCGCTCGAAACCGTACTCGCAGAGCAAATCGACTAGGAAATCATGCGAAAGGGTGTCACCGCACCGCACCACAAAGGTGTTTGTGGCAAGCTTGTCGGGCGAAATAACCTTCTCCATTACAGCCTCTGGGTAGGTGACGACAATCATCGGCTCGTGTGCCGACGCCACCTTGCCCAGCACGTCGGTGCGCAGCAGAATGTTGCTGCTGTCGGTGCGCTCGTGGTCCATCGACCTCTGATACGACGACGGCATATACTCCACATCGTCTTTGCCGATAAGGGTTTGCAGGTCGTTGTAAAGGTAGGCGGCCGATTCCATATCGCTCTCAACCACCACAAACGGCCGTTGCTGCTGACGGAAAGCCGCGCCCAGCACCATCGCCACCGACGAGCCCTTAAGCCCTTTGAGCGACACCACCGCCTGCTTGCCAGCCAGCGCCTGCACCAGCGACTTGACGCCGCGGTGCCCCTCCCATACCGATATTAATTGTGTTGGTTCCAAAATGTGCGATTTTGCGGGGGCGAAGATAGCGGAAAATGAATGAAAAAAATGTATGGGGGATGTTTAGAATTATTTAGGTATTCGGTTTACGTTTAGGTCGAAAAACAAATCAGTCAATCAGTTACTATGTTATTACATAAGATGGTTATTATTTTGTGCCAAAATCATTTTCAGACACCAAAAATTAAGCGAAATTCGCGCCCGATTTTGCAACACATTCTATGAAGAGAATAACAACCTTTGTTTTAGCATTAGTAAGCTGCTTTATGGCTCAGGCACAGCCAGATAACAATATTGAGCTGCACCGGCTCGACTCGCTTGCCGCTATTCAAACCAACATCGATTCGACAATAAAATATGCATCGCTCGAACTCGACCTTGCCATACAGACCGAACAACTGGCAGCACGCGCCAAGGCGCAACTTGCTCTGGCTCAATGCTACAGTCTGAAAAACAATCTGGAGAAAGCCGGCGAGCTTGCAAAATATTCGCTTGATGCGTTCAACGTGCTGAACGACAGCGCCCGGCAAGCCAACTGCTATCGACTGCTCGGCCTTGTGTCGGCACTGCGTGGGGCCAGCGGCAACGCCGACGGACTCTACAACCGCAGTCTCGAGATTTACAAAGCGCTGGACGACAAACCCTCCGAGGCCAGCATCTATCGATACATGGGACTTTCGTGCCTTAATTATAAGGTGTACGACCGCGCTTACGAGTATTTCAGCCGCTCGCTCGACATCGACCAACAGCTTGATTACGAATCAGGTATAGCAACCGACATGTACTGTCTGGGCTACGGACAACTGATTCAGTGCATCGACGAACGAGGAAGCCTGGCACAGCTAAACCGCGCCAAAGCCGACCTTCTGAAATCAATAACCAACGACAACTCCGGCACACACATGCTAAACGTATGCTGCGCCCTAGCCGACGCATATCTGCAACAAGCCAAGATGACATCAGGCCGCGCCGCACGCAACGCACTCGACAGCTGCCTTATGTACATCAGCCATGCCCGCAGAATATCGAAAGCCTCAGGAATAACCCGCTACACCAGCCGCATCGACCTGCGCAAAGCCCGGCATACACTGGCCACCGGCGATTTTGTTACATCGAACCAGATGCTGCACAAACTGATGTCGGAAATGGAAGACGATTACGAGAACAACATCGTCATGATTGACGAGCTGAACGCCGCTTTTGTCGAATACTACGAGACCACAGGCAACTACAAGCAAGCTTGCGACTATCTGAAAAAAATAAACGAAGCCAACCTGCGCAAAAACAGCGACGGATACCTTGTCAACTCGACGCAAACCAAAATACAGACCGAATATGACGAAGAGATGCGCCAGCGCGAGCAATCGGAACTGGAAAAGGAACTGACCTTTGCCGCCAAAAGCGCACGTTTCAAGATGATGCTGGCTATTGTGCTATCGGTGCTTGCCGCCCTGGTTGTCAGTTTTATTGTCATATACCGAAACAGCAGACGTCGCAAGAAAAACAACCGTCTGCTTAACGAGCAAAACTTGAAACTTGAAAAACAACAGGCTGAAATAATTAAACAGAACGAGCTGCTGAGCCAGAAAAACGAAGAGATTGAGAAACAACGCAACGAGATTGAAGGCCAACGCAACTATCTGTCGAGCCAGAACAAACTGGTTAGCAACACCAACCGTCAAATAACCGACAGTATACTGTACGCCAAGAAGATACAAGAAGCCGCCGTGCCGTCGCAAGACATGATGAACGGCTTTTTCGGCGAGTGTCTGGTGTTCTGGCGACCGCTCAACATTGTGTCGGGCGATTTTTACTGGGCCGTACAGGTGGGCAATTACAAGTTTTTGGCTGTGGCCGACTGCACCGGGCACGGCGTTCCGGGCGCGTTTATGAGCATGCTCGGCATCACGCTGCTCAACGATATTGTGATGCACGAGAATGTTGCTAAGCTAACCGCCGCCCGCGTGCTCGACAATCTGCGGCAGAAACTGAAAGAGGCGCTCAGGCAGACAGGCCGCGCCGGCGAAGCCGCCGATGGTATCGACCTGGCTTTCTGCATTTTCAACACCAAATCGACACAGATGCAGTATGCCGGAGCCTTCCGTCCGCTGATAATTGTGCGTAACAACGAAATTATTGAATACAAGGCAGACAAGATGCCTTGCGGTGTGTATATCAATGAGACACCCCACTTCACCAATAATATTATCGATTTGCAGTCGGGCGATGTTCTTTACATGTATTCCGACGGCATTTCAGACCAGTTCAGCGGAGGTCCCGATATGCGCAAATTCACAATCCGACGCCTGAAGGAGATGCTTGTAGAAGTGAGCACAAAAACGTTTAGCCAGCAAAAACTGCTGATTGCCAAGATTATAGATGACTGGCGCAAACCGCCTTCGAGAATAGGCAAGATGAGCGCACAAGTGGATGACATTCTGCTTATCGGGTTGAGAATAAAGTAAAGTGAGTGAAAAGTTGAGAAGGTTAAGAAAGTTTAGAAGGTTGAGAAACTAAAACTTCTAAACAGCGAGGCGCTAAACCTCTAAACTCTTTCCTTTTTAATCTTGCATTTTCACTTGCACGTTAACGCCTTTTACCGATATTTGCACCGTTTTTTGAAAAGCAAGTTTTAATAGTTAAAATATTGATTATGAAATTTAAAGCGATTATTCTTTCGGCTGTTGCGCTTGCGGTTTCGGCAAGTTCGTTTAGCCAAATCAAAGTTAAAACCGAAGCCGGCGACATGAGCGTCCGCTTTATGGGCCGCACAAACTTCGATGCGGGCACTTTTGTGACTTCGTCTGATACAAATCTTAAAGAGCACAACGGCGTAGCAATGAACGACACCCGTCTTGGTGTTCTTGGTAATTTCGACGAGAAATGGTCTGCAAAAATTGAGATTTGCTACGCATCGAAAGCTATCTCGTTCCGCGATTTGTGGATTGGCTACAAGCTGAACGACAACAGCACAATCACCGCCGGCAACCACTTTCAACCCTACGGTGCAAAACCACTCGGCTTGTCGTACAAGTTTGTGGAGGACGCCTCGGCCGACCTTGCCTTCTGCCCTGCCCGTAAAATCGGTGTGTCGTACGCCTACACTTCCGACCCATTCAACTTTACTGCCGGCTTGTTCAGCGACGGCAACGTTGACAACGGAAAGAACATCGACAAAGGCTTGTCGCTCGCCGCAAAGGCTATCTACCGCCCGATTATCGACGAATCAACAGTGCTGCACATAGGTGTGGCTCCAATGTTTGTGAAATCGCCTAACGCTGTGTCGTTTACAGGCTCGATTCCGACAACAGTTGTCACCAACAAACTTATCGGCACACCAAACCTCAACCCCGACAACTACCTCCGCATGGAGGCTGAAGCCATTTTCATCAGCGGAAAAATCTACGTTGAAGGACACTACATGGCAGCCGCTGTCAACAAATTCGATGTCCTGAAAGACAGCGTTACAACCACCGAGAATACCTATCTCGACGGCTTCTATGTTCAAACCAGCTACATGATTAAGGGCGAAAAACAGAACTATAACAAGAAAACCGGTTTGGCTGCCAACGCATCGCCAAAAAGCCTTGAAGTTCTGGCGCGCGTGAGCCATGTCAACCTCGACGGCGACAACGTGAAGGCTGGTCAACAAACCGATTTCACTATTGGCTGCAACTATTTCTTCAACAAGAATCTAAATGTGAAAGTCAACGCTATCTACGCTGCCGTGAAAGACGGCGAGAACTACAGCATGGTTCAAACCCGTCTGCAATTCTCGTTCTAAATCAGGCACATATAGACATAAAAAAAAGCGGCTCTTGTGAGTCGCTTTTTTTATTGCAATCAGCAATCTCCTATTTTGCACTGCCGCCTCCAAACTTATAGTGAACAGTGAACTCGATGCGGTAGCTGCGCCATTTGAAATCGTATGTTTCGAGTTCCTCAACATCATCAGCACCGCGCTGTCCGCTATAAACTGTGCCTTGGTGAGTCATGTCTTTTGTGACGCCGCCGTAGAAATCGGTCGAGAAAGCGAACTGGTCGTTCAGGTCGAAGCGAAGACCAGTGGTGATGCCTATCGACTGCAGCTCGCCAACGTTCTTTTCGATACCCATGCGGTAGTTGTACTCAACGCCGATGTTGGGGTTGAACTTGCCAATCTGATAGCCTATTTTAAACGGCACCGAAATCATTGCATAGTCGGTTGTCGCCTCGTCGCGACCGATGCTGCGGCCTACACTGTCTTGCCCGCTCCAGTTGATGAAGACTCCGCGTCCATCATTTTCATCGCAGGCGTCACAGTCGGGATATTTGCACTTTAACGAAGTACGGTAGCCACGGTTCTGGCCCATATAGTGCCCTCTGACACCCAATCCCAGTGTAAGGTGACCGTTCAAAACACTCTTCATTCCAAATCCCAAATGATGAGTAGCGCCCGCGCCGGGGTTCCAAACAAGGTGGTCTTCTACAACAAACGGCTCGCAAGCGGCTGTCCAAACGCCGCCACCAATATTGACATCGAACGATGTCTGTGCAGCAGAAAAGTTTTGCAAAGCGATGAGCATCAAGCCCAATAATCCTATTTTTTTCATATTTCTAGTTTTTATCAGTTGTTTCACTGTTATTTGTCGGTTTACCAAACCGATAGCTTACACCCAATTCAACTCTTTGAGAATGCCAATTAACTTTTTTCACAGCCTGTGTTTCAAGTTTCCTTTCACTGCCATCTTCTGTTTCAATGCAGGTTTCTTTCACTTTGCGGACTTTATGAGTCATGTCAGGAACTAAATTGGAAGCGTAATTCAGCGTTATGGCAATTTTAGGCGACAGTTGGTATTTCAACCCCGCAGTAGCACTTAGCGTATTTTTTTTGATTTCCGCATCGTTATTGTTATAACGAATGCCATACTCAAATCCTACATTTGGCGTGAATTTGCCTATTTGGTAACCAATGCTTATAGGCAATGCTATCACGAAACATTTTGCTGCATTTTCCGCATCTCCCAAAGCACTCTCTGAACTGTCATCCCACCAATAATATGTAGTTGTTTTGTCACCGTCCCATTTGTTGTCGAAAAACATTTTGTACGCACTATTGCTGAATAACAGATGAAAATCAGCCCCGATGCTTGCTACAAAATTAGATTCAAAAGTCTTGCTTGCCGAAGCTCCTATAAATAATGTTGGTGCAAACCAAGGGTCACAAATGGTTTGACCATCAAAGCTTTTTGGATTACTGTTCACAATCCAAATTCCAGTACCTGCATTAAAGTTGTACGATGTTTGCGCATTTGCAAAATTGTACGCCACTATGAGCATCAAGCCCAATAATCCAATCTTTTTCATAATTCAGCTATTTAATTTTTTAATTGTTTCGACTATATGATGCGGCAGTTGCCAAATGGTTGCAGTTTTTTGTGAACTTTTTTTATTCAGTTTTGCCAAGCTTGTAGCTAATGCCTACATCAAGCCGGTGAGTGCGCCATGCATAGGTTTCTGAACTGCCATAAATAAGTTTCCAATCAGCATCGTCGCTGGTGTCGTAAACTTTGTAACCACCTTGCGCCCTAACATCGGTTGAGAGCCCACAATAATAGTTGCATGTCAGCGCCAGACGCTCTGTCAGTTTATATTGCAGCCCGGCCGTCACACCAAAGGCGTTCATGTTGCTCACATTATCGTCGGTGCTGATACGATAGTTGTATTCCACACCGATATTAGGTGTAAACTTGCCTATCTGATAGCCGATGCGCAACGGAACAGCTATCAGCAAATAATTAGCGGCCGCTTCTGCGTCGCCGTATGAGTGCCCATAATTATTGCCGTCGCTGTCACGCCACCCAACCTCCATATACCTATTCTTATCAAGGTAACTATCGGAGGATACCAGTGTCTTGTAGCTGCCATTGGCCGACAAGAAGTGAAAATCTGCCCCAAAACTCAGCACCACACCTGATTTAAAGGTATTGCCCAGCGACAAGCCTGCGTAAGCTGTAGGTGTAAAATTTGGCGAAATAACCTGTTTGTCACGAATCGAAGTCCTGTCGCAAGTAGCTGTCCACAGGCCACTTCCGGCATTAACATCGAATGAGAATTGCGCGCTTGCAATGCCATGCGCTGCGATGAGCATTACGCTCAGGAAACAAATCTTTTTCATTTCATAATATTTTTAGTAGTTATACACCTATATGATGCACAACCTTGAAAAGGTTGCAGTTATTTCGAAAAAAAAATTTTTTCAGACATAAAGCGATAACGTGCAAATGAAAAATGGTGAGGGTGTTGAAGGCTTAGCTAAAATGTTTAACGGGTTGAACAAGTTTAATAGGCTGAAACTTTTTGTCTTATGCCTTTTCAACTTTACTCTCTAAACACTACACCCTAAACTCTACCCTCTCTACTAAAACTTAAAATGTCCTGTGATTTCGAAGCGGAATGAGTGCCAGTTGTAGGTGTCTGTGCGGACCCGAGTGCCGTCGGAGCGGCTATAGAGCGTACCTCGGTGCGACATATCTTTGGTTAGTCCGGTGTAGAAATTGCCCGACACAGCAAAGTGTTTGCTGGCATCGTAGCGCAAACCGGTGATGAAACCAAGCGAGTGCAGGTCCTTAAGGTCCTCGCTCATCGCCATACGAATGTTATACTCAACTCCCAAATAAGGTGTGAACTTGCCAATCTGGTAACCCACGCGCAAAGGCACTGCAAACAGCACATATTTAGTTATTGATTCCTTTATGCCCACCGAATCGTTATAACTACCGGTGCTCTCGTTTTCGTCCCAATGCATATCGTAGCCCGCAGACTGGCCTTCATGCTCATTTTTCAGATAGATTCTTCCGATGTTAAATTTGATATCGGGGTCATCTTCACAATAGCCGCAATCGGGGTAATTACAAGTAAATTTACCCCTAAGTCCTTCGTTTTCAAAAAGAAAATGGATGTGCGCTCCCGTTCCCAACGTAAAACGGCTGATGAATTGTGTCTCGTAATTCACACCAAAGTTGACGGTGCCATTACCGCCCGGATTCCAAGCCAAGTGGTTTTCGACAAACAATGGCGTGCAGACGCTTGTCCACGCGCCGGCACCCAAAAACATATCTAGTGTGCTTTTGTCGATGAGCATATTTTTAACGGCAAAAGCCATAAGATTCCAAAAGCCCACATTGTTTGTGCTGTCGTTTTTCTTAACATCCTCACTGATAACCACATTGTCGATGGGAATGGTCGTAGTTTTGCCGTTGCCGATAATCAGCAGGTTCGATGTGTTGGTGAGTGTGTCAACCTGAATAATTCGCATTGCCTTGGTGTCTTCAAACGGGTTGACGCGCTTCTCAATGTACTCATACACAGTGTCATACACAATTACTTCCTCGTAAATGTAAACTGTATCTTGCGCGAAAAGACCGCCCGACAACAGGCAGCCTGCAATAGCTAAAAGAATGGTTAGCAGCGATTTCATAAATTACGGATTGGTGGTTGATGCGCTCACGGTGTCGGT
>JAEEGL011118833.1_pt1 | contig 14182 bp, 11 predicted proteins | sample 9134231 | NCBI WGS metagenome assembly JAEEGL01 (sample SAMN16246548, study PRJNA631951) | gut metagenome | biome: gut microbiome; feature: rumen; material: fiber-attached | host: Bos | place: Iran: Karaj | collected 2018-10 | reverse complement strand
GGACATCACGTTTTTGTGTCTTCCCGACGATGCGGCAAGGGAGGCAGCAGAACTGTGCGACAATGAATCCACGGTCATAATCGATGCCTCGACAGCACACCGCACCGAGCCCGGCTGGGCTTACGGTTTTCCGGAACTCTCTGAAGCTCACAGACAGGCGATCGCGGAAGGTAAGCGGATCGCGGTCCCGGGATGCTATGCATCTGGCTTTATAAGCCTTGTATATCCGCTTGTTAAGGGAGGTATTCTTCCTCAGGATTATCCTGTATCATGCTTTGCGGTTTCGGGATACTCGGGAGGCGGCAAGAAGCTGATCGCCCAATACGAAGATAAGGAAAGAGAAAGCAAATACTCTTCGGCCAGACTTTATGCCTGGACACAGAGCCACAAACATCTTAAAGAAATGAAAAAGATCCCCGGGCTTGTAAGGGAACCTCTTTTCTCGCCGCTTACGACCGACTATCACAGCGGAATGGTGGTTCAGGTACCGCTTTACAGGGATCTTCTCACGACCCGTCCCAGCCTTGAAGAATTAAGGGAGTATTTCCGAGAATTCTATAAGGGCAGCAGGTTTGTGGATATTGCCGGCGACAGTGCGATCGATGATAAAGGCAATGTGATATTCTCATCGGAAATGGCCGGAAGAGATGATATGGTGATCTATATCGCCGGCAACGAAGAACGCTTTGTCCTCGCAAGTTCTTTTGACAATCTCGGAAAAGGCGCTTCGGGTGCGGCAGTACAGTGCATGAACATCGTGCTCGGCATCGATGAAGCTACGGGACTTAATATTATATGATCTGTGGAAAAGAAAAGACTATGGCCGGCCGGTCATAGTCTTTTTTTTGCTCCGTTTTATCCAAATATATCTTTAAGCCTGAGTGACGCGGCATACAGGTCGTTCTTGGATGCGGGCACGGAAGCGTCTTTGGAAAGCTTTGCGATGGCTTCCTTGACAGAGCAGCCGGACTTTGCGATCTCGTCGACCAGCAATGCTTCGGGGGTGAGAGCCGTATCGACGGTGTCACCGGTGTCGGAGGCTGTGCCTTCATGGTAAACAAGAAGCGCGTACTCGCCCTTTTTGGCGTTGGGGTTTGCCGACAGTTCTTCAAGGACCTCTCCCGGCGTTCCGCGGTAAATCCGTTCGTGCAGTTTTGTAAGATCGTTACAAAGAACACACTTGTCATTCGGAAGCTCATCTCTTACGATCTTAAGAGATTCCTCGATCCTTAAGGGCGATTCATAGAATATATAGAGTTCGTTTTCACGGCTCTTGATCATTTCGGTGATCTTAAGGGCTTCTTTTTTTTCTCTCGGAAAGAATCCCATAAATCTGAACGTATCGGCGGGAAGGCCCGATACCGACACGGCCGTAACCGCTGCGCAAGCGCCGGGGATCCCGAGCACTTCGATCCCGTTTTCGGCAGCGGCCTTAATAAGCACAAATCCGGGGTCGTTTACGCACGGTGTGCCCGCATCGGATACAACGGCAATGCTCTTGTTTTCTTTTAGCATCTCAATAAGCCTGTCCACGCCCTTAAACTCATTGAATTTGTGGTTTGAGGTCATGGGGGTGTCAATCTCAAACCGGCTTAACAGTTTAAGAGTGTTCCGTGTATCCTCGGCTGCGATAAGATCGACGCTTTTAAGCGTTTCCACAGCTCTTGGTGTCATATCGTTTAAGTTTCCTATCGGTGTTGCCACCACGTAAAGCGTTCCTGCCATTTCAATCTCCGTTTTGCGACCGGCGTTGATCGTGCTTTTTCATACTATCTTTTTTGAATATTAAGCGTATATTAATTTCTTTTTGCCGAACATATTGTATTCTGTGAAAGAAATGTAATGTGTTTCGGCGCGGTTTCATGGTAGAATAGTATGAAAATAATAAGCGATCTCATACTGTTACGAAAAGTATAACACAAAAACACAAGGGGGTATAAATGTAATGGCAAACATGAACATGCGCTTTCCCGGGGGACGCCCCAAGACACTTACATTAAGTTACGACGACGGTGTTGAACAGGACATTAAACTTATCGAAATAGCAAGGAAGTACGGTCTTAAGGGAACGTTTAATTTAAACAGCGGATGTTACCCTCCCGAGGATGTTACTTATGAACCGGGAACCATCCACCGCAGGATGCCCAAAAGCAAAGTCACCGAAGTGTACAAAGACTGCGGATGGGAGATCGCCGCACACGGCTATACACATCCTTCACTTGTGGGACTTCCCGCAAACATCTGCATAAAAGAGATACTCCGCGACCGAAAAGAGCTCGAGGAGCAGTTCGGTACGATAGTACGCGGATTCGCATATCCCTACGGAGCATATGACGACGCAAGCGCGGATGCGCTCAAAAGCTGCGGTATCTGTTATGCAAGAACGGTTGAAGCGACACATGACTACCATCTTCCCAAAGACTGGCTGAGGCTTCCCGCAACATGCCATCACAACGATCCCAAACTCATGGAACTTACACGTAAATTCGTGGAAGTAGACGGCTGGTGGGATCCCATGTTCTTTTACCTTTGGGGTCACAGTTATGAGTTTGAGGCATGCAACAACTGGGAAGTGATCGAAGAATTTGCACGTCTTGCGGGCGGCAGAGATGATATCTGGTATGCCACCAATATTGAGATATACGATTACTGTCATGCATTTTCGCAGCTTATCTTCAACACCGACATGACGATGTGTACCAATCCGACTGCCGTCGATATCTGGTTTGCCTACGGCGATAAAGATGTATTCGTACCGGCGGGAAAGACAGTTGATTTCTGACGAGGTCGGAAAACACTCGCGGATCGGCACATAACAAAAGGAGGACATTTCAGTGAAAATACTTGTAACCGGAGGAGCCGGATTTATAGGCTCACATACTGTTGTTGAACTTCAAAATTCAGGCTACGATGTGGTCGTGGTCGACAATCTTTCAAATTCCAGCAGCGAATCTTTAAAGAGAGTCGAAAAGATCACCGGAAAAGCGGTTCCTTTTTACAAAGCAGATATTCTCGACGAAGCCGCCATCAACGATATACTTGCAAAAGAAAACGTTGAAGCCTGCATACACTTTGCGGGACTGAAAGCAGTGGGCGAATCGGTTGAAAAGCCCTGGGAATATTACGAGAATAACATTGCGGGAACACTCACACTTGTAAAGTGTTTAAAAGAACACGGAGTTAAAAATATAATCTTTTCATCATCGGCGACCGTTTACGGCGATCCCGCATTTGTGCCGATCACGGAAGACTGTCCCAAGGGCGTGTGCACTAACCCCTACGGCTGGACAAAGTCGATGCTTGAGCAGATATTATCCGATATTCAGAAGGCCGATCCCGAATGGAACGTTATCCTGTTAAGGTACTTTAACCCCATCGGTGCTCACAAGAGCGGTACGATCGGCGAAAACCCCAACGGCATTCCCAACAACTTAATGCCTTATATAACTCAGGTTGCTGTAGGAAAGCGCGAGAAATTAACGATATTCGGAGATGATTACGACACTCCCGACGGAACCGGAGTGCGCGATTACATTCACGTTGTGGACCTAGCAAGGGGACATGTGAAGGCTCTTGACAAGATCAAACAAAGAGCGGGCCTTAAGATCTACAACTTAGGTACCGGTAAGGGCTACAGTGTACTTGATATAGTCAAGAATTTTGAGGAAGCAACGGGCGTGAGAGTGCCCTATGTCATCGGTCCCCGCCGTGCGGGCGATATAGCGGAATGCTACGCATCTCCCGAAAAGGCCGAAAAAGAACTCGGCTGGAAAGCCGAGTACGGTATCAAAGAAATGTGCGAAGACTCATGGAGATGGCAGAGCATGAATCCCGAAGGCTATTAGGAATCGGCCCCCAATCTCTTAAGAGTGATATATGCATAATATGCGTAAGTAAAGAAGTTAAAAGCGGTCAGAACCCGAAGATCGATCCCGACATGGAACAAAAAGTTTGAATATGTCGCGACCGAAATGAGCATCATTACGATGCCGGGTATGATCGCTTTTTTGTTTTTAAACATATAAAGAACTGCGAGGATCTCGTAAACAAAACCGTATCTGTCATGCATTGCGGGTAAAAAGAAAACTGTTGTATATGTGAGCATCAGCGCGATAAGAATGAAGTTTTCGTATGAAAGAACGGGCTTTTTGTTTATAAACCAAACCATCCAAAGCGCCAGCACAAATACGGTGATCGCAAGTCCGATACCGCTTACGGTCTTATAGTTTTCCTGCATGTAATCGTATGACATCGTCATCAAAAAGCTGGGATAATTCATCATCACGCAGCCGTACTCGTTAGTCTGGTTAAAGTAAAGCGTAAAGCCCGTGAACAGTCCCCGTCCCGCAATGATCGCGGGGATAGTGGAGATCCACAGTACGGCGGGTACTATCAGGAAATTAAGGATCGAAAAACTCTTTTTATAAAAGTATATGAACAAAAAGAACGGCAATACGAAAATTGCCTGAAGCTTAAACGATAGTGCGATCCCCAAAAAGACAAAGGCGGGGATGTTTTTTTCTTTGTAAAGAAGATAAACCGCAAGAAGTGCAAAAAACGTATAGATCGAATCGCACTGAGCCCACATTGATGAGTTAAACAGCACAACGGGGGAGATCCATATGACCGCAAATGCCGTGATCGCCGCAACATAAGGCTTATCCGATGCGGTTTCTTTTAACACGATATATCCCACAAGGCATGAAAGCATAAGATCAAAGAAAATGCTTAAGCCCTTGTAGGCAAAAAGCGCCGGTATGGGAAGATATGTAAACAGTGCGATCAGCGTCTGATAGAGTACGTTGTAGTTTCCAACCTGCTCTTTTAAAGCCTTAAATCCGCCGCCGGTCTTGATGTCGTCGTACCATCCGATGAGATAATTGTAGGCGTCTTCACTCACGAAATTGCGGCACAGTATCCTTAAAAGAGCGCCGACCAGAAATGCGCCTGCAAGAGCGATCGCAAATATATGCTTTTCCAGAAATTCAAGAAATTTCTTTTCAAATCCGAATATCATCAGTCTTCCTCTATAACCTGCACTTCAAGATAATCAAAATCGATGGAGTCGATAAAACTGTCTTTGTAAAAGCGGACTTTTGAAGTGCGTTTAAAATCGTTTATGTTCATATCAAGCCAAATGGGCTTTGAAAGATCGAACTCGTGACAGATCTTGTCAAGCGCGGCAAATATCTTGTGTGTACGCGTTTCATCCGAGTAATCTTCGACAGTGGTTGCCGTGACCATGCGGTTGTCTTTGAATTCTCTTGCCCAGATCCTCAATACTTCACCTCCGGATGAGTGAATACGGGGGTTGCCCGACTTATCATCGCTTTCAACATTGTATCATAAAACAGATACAAGTCGAGCCAATTCTTTTTGCCTTTTCGATAATCCTGTTTTATTATAGTAATATCGGATTTATTCTGATGAAACGGTGGGCATAAAATTGACAGACAAAAAACGCAACATGATAATGATCGTTATCGGTGCGGTCATCCTTGCGCTTGTACCCTACGCAAGGCTTATTTGGGGTGTCGATTTTACGGATTCCGGCTATTCCATCGTTAACTTCGAACATTTTCTCGACCGCCGTGCATTCTGGTCGCTGGCCACCTATGCTTCAAACGGACTGGGATGGCTGTTCATGCATTTTCCGGGCGGATCGACTTTCATAGGCATAAGGGCATACTGCACATTTGTGGTATCCGCGCTCAATATGCTGATCTATTTCCAGCTCATCAAGGAATATCAGCCGTTTTCGGTATTTCTGGGACTTCTGATGTCGGTATTTTTGACCTGGTGTCCTTACGTCGTACTTTACAACTACCTTTCCTACTATATGATCGCCGCTACGCTGCTTTCACTCATTAAGGGGCTTAAGCACGGAAACCGGCGTATGCTGGTAGCTGCGGGAGTGCTGGTAGGCGTGTCCGTTTTTGTGCGGTTTTCAAATATCATCATGGTCGCGTTAATACTTGCCGTTATCTATTACGATTACCTTTCCCGCAAAAGATTTCTTTCGGGACTTAAAGATATCGGAATGTGCGTTATCGGCTTTTTGATCGGCGCGGGGGTAATGTACGCACTTACTTGCATAACCCACGGACCGGACGCTTATTTTAAGATGATCGATACGCTCGTAAGTCTCGGAAAGGCAGATTACGGATATTCGATCTCGGATATGCTGCTCACCCTTCCCGCGGCGATCTACGATCACATTAAATGGATAGGTGCGGCTTTGGTGGCGGCTGCGATAGCCATAGCTTTAAGCCACTTTGATTCTTCGAGAAAAGAAATGTATGTACTCACCACATTTTTGTCGGTTTTTCTGATGATCTGGGAACTTTATGTTATCAGAAGAATGGCTTACTGGGGCGAGTTTACGATCCATGACTACAATGACAACAATGCGGTTTTCATCTTCGTTGTTTTCCTTGTTATACTTGCGGTAATATTTGCCTGGATCGATATATGGTCGCAAAGATCCAATTATTTACACAAATTCATATCTTTTGCCCTGCTCATTTTGGTAGTCATATTACCGCTCGGAACCAATACCGGTATATTGGCTTACCAGAATGCAATGTTTTTAATGCTTCCGGTCACTTTTTCGACCGCATGGGACAAGATGTTTGCAAGGACCAGGTTTAGAATGCCGGGCATATTTCTCAAGGGAAATCAAAACTATATTGGCCGTATAGGTATCTATGTGATACTTATCGCGGCAACTTTGTGGCAGTCAATCTTATATTTCGGCAATTACTGCTACGCAAGCGCCGGAACTACGGAACTTACCGCAACTTACACTCACGGGAAACTGAAGGGCACCAGAATGTTACCCGGTATGGTCAATATTATCGGGGATCTTGAGACCTTTTTTGAAAAAGAAAACTTACATGACCGCAAGGTCATTACCTGGGGCGATATTCCGCTGACATCGTTTATATTGGATGTTGATACCGCATTTTCGACGGGATGGCCGGATCTTAAGGGATTCAGCTCCGATGTGTTTGAAGAAGAGTTGTCACAGATGGATAACCCCATCATAATCGTCAGCAAATGGTACTCGGGAGGCGATCCGTTAAATCCCGAAGTGTGGGTATATTCGGATAAAGCCGAAATGCTGGCCGATTACATGGTTGAAAACAATTATCTGATAAGATTTGAAAACGACAGATTCAGGGTGTACATGCGATAGACCGTCAATATTCCGGGTGTCGTACCGTAATGCATATATATTCACTTTCTTTTGCCAAAACGACATTTAGATGGTATAATCATATAAGGGTCACGACGCCCATATTTTGGATATAGGGAAAATAATGGAAGCAAACTTAGACAATAACCAGGTCGATACCTGGAACGAGCTCACGCTCGTATATAAATCTGCCTTAAAGGAAATAAATACCAAGTTAGAGATCTTAAACGACGAGTTTCAGCATGTTCATCAGTACAATCCCATCGAGCACATAAAGTCAAGGCTCAAGACTCCGGAAAGTATAGTCAAGAAACTCAAAAAATACGGTCAGGAATCGACCATTGAAAATATGGTCTCCTATGTAAACGATATTGCCGGAATACGAATAATATGCAGTTTCGCAAGTGACATTTACATGATAGCCGAGATGCTTTCAAACCAGTCGGATATAAAAGTTATCGAAGTCAGGGACTATATCCGTAATCCCAAACCTTCGGGATACAAGAGTTACCATATGCTCGTTACGCTTCCCATCTATCTTTCGGACAGGATAGTGGATGCGATGGTAGAGATCCAGATCAGAACGGTTGCCATGGACTTCTGGGCAAGTCTTGAACATAAGATAAATTATAAATTCGAGGGCAATATTCCCGAGTACATCAGAAATGAACTTGTTGAATGTGCCCACATGGTATCAAGCCTTGACGACCGAATGATGTCGATCAACGAGGAAGTGCTTAAACTAGGCAACAGCGAACAGCAGGAATAGAACTTACCTTTTAGTAACATTTTTATTTGGAGGACAATATAAATGGATGGATTTATGGAAAGGATCGCTCAGAACTTCGGAACACAGGATGTGATCCATGCCAATAATGCGGCAGAGGCCCAAGAATTTGAGGAAGCCAAGAACAAAGTCGGTGAATACGAGAAAGTTCTTGAAGATGTAAGACGCTTAAATCTTAAGACCATTGAGACCAATGAAAAGACAGGACAGCTTGTTTCCGCAAGCATTGAACGTCTTGAAGAGTTTAAGAGCGCATCGGGACAGGGTGTCGCAAGCGAAGACATTGAGGGCTTAAAGACCTTTATCGGCGAGCGTCTTGACGAACTTAAACTTTCCATGCAGGTTCCCTCCGGTGAAGAGACAGTCTTCTTTGATTCGTCATCCGCAGCGGTACCCGCACCTGCTCCTGCACCCGTCCGGTCCGAAGATGAGGTAAGCAAGCTCGACATTGCAGACCTTAAGAACTATATTTCCGCACGTTTTGACGAAGTGATGGCCAAGGAAGTCAAGGTTGAGGCACCGGCTCCCGCACCCGTATACGATCAGTATGCGGTTCCTGCGGAAGATAAGGCATCAACTTCCGAAGAAATAGAGTCTTTAAGAGCGTTTATAGGCGCCAAGTTTGAAGAGTTAAAACTTTCTGCACCCGAGACTTCCGGCAATGCCGAAGAGATCTCCGAGCTCAAGGCAATGATCGCCACCAGACTTGACGATCTTAAGGTTGCCTCCATGAACAGTGCTCCCGCATCCGTTGATGCCGGTGCTATCAGAGAAGTCATAAAAGAGCAGGATGAATATATTCACAAAGAAAACGTTCGTGTCTATCGTAACGTTCAGGCTTCGATCGTTGATGAGTTAAAGCTTCAGACCGAGGCTTTGAGCGTACAGAACAAACTCCTTGAACAGAAAGTTAAGGGACTTAAAGGTATAGTGGTAACAAGCCTTATCGTTGGTATCGTTACCCTGATAGGAGTAGCGGGAGTCGTTGTTACCACATTGTTTGGAATATCATTGTTCTAACCTTTAGTTGATTAACATATCGGTATGATCTTAAAGCGTATCGCATGCGATACGCTTTTGCTTCATAAGGCCGTGGCATTTTACGATCGGAGTAAGACCGCATATTATGAAAGACAGTACATCCCCACAGGACAGGATCATATTCCATATAGATGTCAATTCGGCATTCTTAAGCTGGACCGCAGTGGATATGCTGAGTAAAGGCGCTGCGACAGACATAAGGGAGATCCCTGCGATCATAGGCGGTGATATGGAAAGGCGTCACGGTATAGTGCTGGCGAAATCCATACCGGCCAAAAAGTTCGGGATATCCACGGCAGAACCTATAGTGAGTGCCTTCAGGAAGTGCCCGGACCTTTACATGGCTCCGCCGGACCATGCACTTTATTCGCGGATGAGTCGTTCTTTGATGGACTATCTTCACACCATCACATCGGATATTCAGCAGGCCAGTATAGATGAGTGTTATCTCGATTTTACTCCGGTAGCGCATATGTATGAATCTCCCAAGGCCTGTGCCGACATGATCCGCCGGGAAGTCCGCGAAAGATTCGGATTTACCGTTAATGTAGGCATTTCCGACAGAAAAGTTTTGGCCAAGATGGCTTCGGATTTTGAAAAGCCCGATAAGACTCATACCCTGTATTCGTATGAGATCCGTGAAAAGATGTGGCCTCTGCCGGTTGAAGATCTTTTCCTGTGCGGAAAGAGTGCAGCGGCAACGTTAAGAAAGCTCGGGATCGAAACCATAGGCGATCTAGCAAAGACAGATCCTGAAGTTTTACGGATAAATCTTAAAAGTCACGGTGAGACATTATACCGCTTTGCAAACGGGATAGATGATTCCGGCGTTGAGAGTGAACCCGAGGAAGTTAAAGGGATAGGCAATTCAACCACAGCCGATCACGATGTTGTCAAAAGAGGCGATGCTTCCGAGATAATCTACGATCTTTCGGAATCCGTTTCGAAGAGACTCAAAAAGCACGGCTTTAAGGCGTATACAGTGACGCTCGAGATAAAATACGCAACTTTTAAGACGGTTTCCCGACAGACCGCTCTCGATCATCCGATCGTAAATGCGGCGTCGATACATGAAACGGCAATGTCGCTTTTTGATGAGCTGTGGGATAGTGAACCTATAAGACTGCTGGGAGTCCGGACAACGAAACTCGTATCCGAAAACGAACCCGTTCAGTTGAGCCTTTTTGACATGAATAACGGAAATGATCGGACGATATCCGCAGGCAAAGGTCCCGACAGTGATAAACAAAAAAATCTCGAAGATGCACTTTTAAAGATTCGCGACAGATACGGTGAAGGGGCCGTAATGCGCGGAAAGGTAAAAAAGACTGATGACAACGGCAAAAAAGAAAACAAATAACTCCATAAAGATAATACGTGCGGTTCTTGTGGCTATAGCAGCACTTTTGGCTGCCACGGGTGTTCTTTTTGTGCTGATACCTTATATACAGGATAAAAACGCAGAAAAGCGTAAAGCCGAAGAAGCTGCGGAGCATGAGGCTGCAAGGCTTGAGATGTACAACGCAGATCTCATGGATTTTACCGCACTTGAATATGAAGCGGTACTTTTATCGATGCCGGGAAACGAGAACTGGTCGGCCGACGGAACGATCAAAGGGTATCTGGGGTATGACTGGGTCAGGAACAATGAAGGACTTAATTCCGATGAGTTTAAAGAACTTCTCGATCTTGCTCTGGTTTCGGGTAATTCGATAGAGTGTTTTTATATGGTGCTCGATCCCGTTAAGATGTTTAAAGCGACTAAAACCGATGAACAGTCCGCAGGCGCGGCCGGGGAAACGGGTGATGGTCAGTCGGCGCCTTTATATGAACTTAATCTTGATATAGCAGCCGTTGCGGATGCAAATCCCGATATTTCGTTTACGGTATACACACCGTTTTATTCAAGACAGTATTGGGATAACGTCAAATTTGCCGATTATCCATACGTTATCGCTTTTTACGAAAAGGTACTTAAATCGCTTGTAAAGTGCAAAAACGTGAAAGTCATGGATTTTACCGGGGAAAACTGGCTCATAGACAATCCCGCACTTTATGAGGATATTGAAACGGGTGACCTCAGGAGTGAAGTTTACGAAAAACTTTTTCTTTATTCATTTATTCCGGGGCGTGAACTGGATAAAACTTCGGTTGGACCTGCAATCGTAGGGATAAACGAAAATTGTCTTACCAAGACGGACGGTTCGCTCGATGAGGTCAAAAGAACGTGGTTTCGCTGGCCGTTTACCCGTGAAAAGGAAGAACCGGTAACACTTCCGCTTGAGGATTACGATATAGTTTTTATGGGAGACAGCATTTTTGCGTTAAATGACGGTGTGTATTCTATCCCTTCGGTCGTATCGCTCAAGACAGGTGCAAGGACTTACAATATTTCCCGCGGCGGCATGCCTGCGGCACCTTACGAAGACGTATTCAATCTGTCCGATGCGGTGAAACATTTTATTGACAAAACTCAGGTCGGAAGCGAAGAAACGATCATATATGACAAATGGCTTAAGCAATATCTGTCGGACGATCATACGGGAAGAAAACTCATTGTAGTGCTGGATGCCTGCGCAAACGATTATATCTGTTCGCTTAATGCCTTTGGAGATACCGCAGATACCACCGAGGGTGCATACGATCTGGCGTTACGTGCGATAAAAAAGGCGTACCCCGATTGCGAGATAGTGTGTTTAAAGCCTTATACCTTACAGATGGCATCGAACGGTACGAATGTAAACGATGCGGGATACCGGCTTTCGGATTACAAGGAAGGTATGGAAAAGGCAGCACTTGCAAACGGCTGCATTGTATGGGATATGCAGGATTACGGTGAGTTCGACCTTGATGATACGCATCATTATCTTGACGACGGCGTTCACCCTTCGGTATCGGGAAGTTACGAGATCGCCGCAGGCCTCTCTGATGCGCTTATAGATTTTTTCACGGATGAACTACCGTAACCTCGAAAAGACCTCGGTTACGGCGGAATGCCTCCGGCCCCGCAATGCACTAAAGCCTGCATTGCGGTCAGCAATCCGCTGCACGGATTGCTGATTCCTATGACTTGCAAAGTGAGCCCTTTATTGTTAAAATACAAAAGTTGTTAGGGGCGGGGTATAGCCCGGTATTTAGTTATGGTTTTAATTTCCAGATTTCATAAAAAATGCAGAATTGCATATCTTGCGGTATCATTGGTGGCGCTTACTTTGGCGGCACTCTTTATTCCCAATGTCAGATTATATGAAAGCGAAGGCAACAATATATATACCCTCATGATCAACGGCAAGGAAATGGGCAAGACCGATACCGAGACAGAGGCGAGGGAAATACTTAACGATGCCCGCAGACAGATCGCTGCCGCAAGTGACGATCTGGTACTTATAGACGCCGATTCAAGGATCGTCGGATCGGAAGTTTTAAAGGGTGCCACGGATTCCCGCGAGCAGGTTCTTGCAAATGTCAAAGCCGAACTTGAAGCTTCGGTAAAAGAAACCATGCAGCGAGCCTATACCGTTAAGATCGACGAGTACATGGTAAGCGTATCGAACGAGCAGGAAGTTATATCACTTCTTGAAGCTTCCCTTAATAAATACGATGAAAACAAAAAGTTCTATGTCGAACTTGTCAAGGATTCGTTAAGAGAACTTCCCGTAGTGGTTCCGGTCATTCATAAAGTTGAAACCGAGCAGGAAGAAGACAACTCTTTTATAAGTGCAGAGGATTATCTTGACGATGACGGAGTATTTAAAGCTTTCGATACGGTACTTGCCAATGTTGAGGTAAATATCGAACCGAGTTTTGACGATTATGACTACGGCATTACCGATATGCGTTTTGCCAATACCGTTGAAGTGGTAGAGTCGTATATTCCGTCCAAGGAAGTTAAGTCGCTTGAAGCCGCTATCGATGAAGTAACAAAAGATAAAGAACAAAAGACGATATATGAAGTTGTATCGGGCGATACGCTTTCCGGTATTTCGGGTAAGACCGGCATTTCTGTTGACGATCTTGTTGCCCTTAACGATATACTTGAAAGTTCAAGATCAATGATCCATGTCGGCGATGAACTGACGATCACGGTTCCCAAGCCCGAACTCAGTGTTTCTTTTGACTCGTTGTTCTATTATGAAGGAACATATGAAGCCGATGTCATCTATGTTTATAACGATGACTGGTACACTACCAAAGAAGTTACTTTACAGGATCCCACATCCGGATATCACAAAGCCGTTGAAAAGACCACCTATTTGAACGGCGAGATCAAGAACAGTGAGATCATCAAGGAAGAGATAATAGTTGAGGCGGTTCCCAAGATAGTCGAAAAAGGAACCAAGATACCTCCTACATATATCTGGCCGTGCTCAAGCTGGAGGATCACGAGCGGATACGGTGCCTACAGAACCGTAACTGTGCGCGGTATGACATCCTATCACCCGGCTATCGATATTGCTATGCCTATAGGCTCAAGTGTATGGGCTTCCTGTGGCGGTACCGTTATACATGCGGGGTGGATGGGAAGCTACGGATATTGCGTATTTATAAGACATCCCGACGGAAGGGAGACCAGATATGCTCACTTAAGCCGTGTTCTTGTCGGCAAGGGGCAGAGTGTCTCACAGGGACAGAAGATCGGGCTCAGCGGTAATACCGGTGCTTCAACCGGACCTCACCTCCACTTCGAGATGAGACAGGGCGGCTCGCCGATCAACCCGCTGAATGCGGTGTCGAGATAAAGCTTGCATTTAGATCAGCAATCTGTGTAAACAGATTGCTGATTTATGTAATCTTTACATCAACGGCGTTTTGTGTTATAAACTTTATGATATCGGGTTTCGGAGCGAATGAGACACCGATGTCGCATGTAAAAAAGACTTCTTTCCTGTCGTACCAAAAGCGGCAAACAACATAGATTAGGTGGTAATACAATAATGAATCAGTACGCGATCAAGGGTGGGAATCCCCTTGTGGGCGAAGTGGAGATCGGAGGAGCCAAAAATGCCGCGCTCGGTATTTTGGCCGCATCTTTACTTGCCGACGAGACTGTTGAAATAGAAAATGTACCGGATCTTCGGGATACAAACGTAATGCTGGATGCTCTTCGCAGTATCGGTGCTTATGTTGAAAAGGTGGACAGACATACCGTAAGGATC
>JAEEGL016338576.1_pt1 | contig 14183 bp, 18 predicted proteins | sample 9134231 | NCBI WGS metagenome assembly JAEEGL01 (sample SAMN16246548, study PRJNA631951) | gut metagenome | biome: gut microbiome; feature: rumen; material: fiber-attached | host: Bos | place: Iran: Karaj | collected 2018-10 | reverse complement strand
TCAGGGAGGATTGAAAAAAAAAATGAAATTGAAAGTCAAGGTCTATGACCGCTGCAAGTATCGGGAAGAAGCTGAAGAGGTTGCTGTTGTGCATTATTCGGATGTCGACTGTTTTGAGATTTACAGATCCGAGCAGTTCACGGACGGATATCTGGACCAGTTCGATGAGTCTGATGATTATGATGAGTACCTGGTGCTGTACTTCAGAGACGGCGAACGTTCAACATTCCATAACTCTCGCGTCGATGTATTCAAGGAGGACTAAACAATGAAAGACATCAACAAAGCGCTTGCGAAGGAAATGCTCAACAAGATGAGTCAGGTCAAGCGGACGGCGTATCACAACGCCGTTCGCCGTAACCTGATATTGACCAGCTCCTATGACCTGGAAGATGTGACCATGACGGTTTACAAGGAAGGCTGGTATCTGATCCTGGAAGGATGTCGCAGCCGGTTTGCGATATGGTATAATGATAACGACGGCGATCTGGTCGAAGGACGCAAACCGGTTGAAAGAAAACTGCATAAGATTTATACCGACTTTGGAAAATTTTGGGAGATTGAGGAGGCCTGACCATGATAGTCCAGATTGAAAGATATAAGGGATATGAAATCGATGTTATTGAGCATAAGATTGTATTTAATCATGACGAACCTGGCCTTGAATTTTATTCAGTCCAGATCCAGACAGCGTTATGGCGGTACGAATACCGGAACACGTTCAGAACATCGAATGAGGCCTTGGAATATGCGGTAAGAAAGATTAATGAATATGATGAAAAATTCAAGGAGGACGAAACAAATGGGACGAACACTCAACAATAACCTGAAGGCCATCCTGGCCGATCAGGGGATCTCAATGCGCAGTCTGGCCGGCAAGACCGGCCTGGCTGTCTGTCAGATCAGTAGAATGGCAGCCGGCAAGAGCGCCCAGCTCATTTCCTGGTACCGGGTGCTGAACGCGCTGGGCGTCGACTGGCCGGAGATGTTTCCGAATTTCTACGATATGGAGGATATAGACGATGGCGAAGAAGGCAAAGTATAAGCTGAAGGAGATCCTGGACGAAGGCTTCGAGCTGCCGGACAGCCGGTCCGATCTGATGGCAGTCTACAGAACGGCCGCCAAAGCCGCGGATCAGAGACTTGTTCGTCTGGAGAAGGTATCTACCGAGGAGAATTTCAAGGTCGCGACAAAATGGGCATACGCGAAAGCGGAGCGGTTCATCCAGGAGTGGTCCGGTCCTGAAGCGACGAGATTCAACACTAAGCCGCCGGAAAGCGACACACAGCTCCGGCAGAAGATCGAGGACATCAGAAGCTTCCTTGAAGCGCCTACCAGCACGAAGACCGGCATCAGAGAAGTGCATCAGGCAAGAGCCAACACTCTGAACGACCGGTACGGCACAAACTTCAAATGGAACGACGTGGCGACGTTCTTTGAATCGGATCTCCGGAACAAGATGGAACGGAAAATGGGATCCGAGACGATGGTCAAGGTCATCGCGTACATGCAGAAGAACAGGAAGCAGGTCATCAAGGCTGTCGAATCAGCAAATACCAAGGATATGAAGGTGCCTGATAACATGGTAGGCAAGCTGGTCCAGATGACGCTGCGTGATTACGGTGCCGACGTGGTCGACACTCTGACAGCCGGCAAACGTGAGTAAAGACCGGAGAGATCTGATCCAGAGCCGGAAGAAATGGCTGATCAGGCACAATTCCTACAGCTTCCGGTTCTGGCGTTTCTTCGATTATGAAATATTCCAGCGGATCAGTTACACGGCGCGCGGCGGTAAAGGCAAGGGCGACCGGTTCAACGACGTCATCATCATGCTGGACACCGAGACGAGCAAAGAGCGTGCCGGCGAGATCTGTCCGAACTACGTCGTCGCCTGGACGATGAGCGTCCGGGCGTACGGCATGAACATCGTGACACTGTATGGCACGCGGCCGTCGGAATGCGTCACCGCGATCAACTCCATGCTGATGAACATGCCCGGCGACAAGACGGTCATTTATGTGCATAACCTGTCGTACGACTGGGTATTCCTCCGGAAGTTCTTCATGCAGGAATGGGGTACGCCGGTCCATCAGCTGAATATCAAGCCGCACTATCCTCTGTTCATTGAGTTCCAGAACGGTCTGGTATTCCGGGACAGCTATATCCTGGCCCAGAGATCTCTGGACAAATGGGCGGCGGACATGGAGGTCACTCATCAGAAGGCGACAGGATACTGGGACTATGACGGCATCAGGAACCAGGACCAGCGCTTCAGCCCGGACGAGAAGACGTACATCGAGCATGATACACTGGCCGGTGTTGAGTGCATCGAGAAGACGATGCAGGCGCTGCACAAGCGAATCTATTCCATCCCGTACACTGCGACCGGCATAACGAGGGAGATTGTCAAGAAGCTGGCGAAGGCGAACCGGGGACGCGAGCAGTTCCTCCGGATCGTTCCGGATTACAGCGTCCAGCTGATACTGGAACAGGTGTTCCATGGCGGATACACTCACAACAACCGGTTCTACATCGGCCGGATCATCAAAGGGACCACAGAGGCATATGACGAGGCTTCGGCCTATCCCTATACCATGCTGGTCGACAAGTATCCAATGGAGCGGTTCAGTCCCTTCGATAACTGCACGGTAGACTTCATCCTGGCGAACGCCGAAGAGTTCGCGTACATCTTCAGGCTGATCCTGATCAAGCCGAGGCTGAAAGGCAACTTCGTCGCCATGCCGGCACTCCAGAAGTCGAAGGCCGTCAAGATGATCAACGCGGTCGACGATAACGGAAGGATCCTCTGCGCGGAGTATGTGGAGATATTCCTGAACGAGATCGACCTGGAGATCATCCGGGAGCAATACGACTGGGACAGCGCGCTGTGCGTCGACGTACACTTTGCGCACAAGGATTATCTGCCCCGATGGTTTACCGACTTCGTCTATCAGTGCTTCGTCGACAAGACGAGGCTGAAGGGAGGTGATAAGGTGCTGTATAGTATCGCTAAGGCGAAACTAAACAGCCTGTAGCCGTACGGCATGTGTGTTCAGCGTCCGGTCAAGCTGGTGATCGAAGAGGATTACCAGTCGGGATCCTATTCCGTCGAGGATGATCAGAACGAAGAGGAGCTGTACCAGAAATATGTGCATAACTTCAACAGTGTCCTGCCCTACCAGTGGGGCGTATGGGTAACATCGTACGCCTTCAGGAACCTGTTCCGGATCGGATCCTGCGCCGGTCTGTGGCTGTATTCGGATACCGACAGCTGCTACGGCCAGGACTGGGACCGGGAGAAGCTGGAGGCATACAACCAGCAGTGCCGCGACCGTCTGACCGCCAGAGGGTACGGAGCTGTCCGGCACAATAACCGGGACTACTGGCTAGGCGTCTGCGAGCTTGACGGAACGTATACCGAGTTCGTCTCAGTTGGAGCAAAACGGTACGCGACCAGAGACATCAACGGAACGCTGAAGATCACTGTCGCCGGTGTCCCGAAGGGCGGAGTGCAGTGTCTGAAGGGCGACCTGCGCAACTTCCGGAAGGGTCTGGTCTTTGACGGTCTGACGACGAAGAAGCTGCAGCACACGTTCTTCTTCGAGGAAGATATCTGGACGGACGAGAACGGCAACGAGCGCGGCGACAGCATCGACCTGTCGCCGGCAGACTATCTCCTGGACGAGACGGTGAACGTCGACTGGGAGAGCATATTCAGAGAGGAGGTCGAGATGCAGGTCTATGAAAGCGCAGCCGCAGTATTACGACATTAGGGAGGACCTGGACGCGTATCCGGATGCCTGGGCATATCTGATCTGGTCTAAACGCGGACCCGGAAAGACATACAGCACACTCCGGTACATGAAGAGCGAAGGCCATCCGTTCGTCTTCGTGAAGCGAACCATTGAAGACATTAAAATGCTCTGTGCCAGCGGCATGAAGCGCGGCATCAGTTTCGACGTCTCACCGTTCGTTCCGCTGAACCGTGATTTCGGCTGGAACGTGAAGCCGGTCCCGATCCTGAAGGGTCTTGCCGGATTCTATAACGCGGACGATGAGGACAAGCCGTTCGGGGATCCCGTCGGATACTGCGTCGCTCTGAGCGCCGGCAAGGACGTCAAAGGCTTCGACATGTCGCCGGCGGACTATATAGTATATGATGAGTTTATCCCCCGGAAGGGCGACAGGGTATCCAGGGCGGAAGGCGACCAGCTGCTCGACCTGTACATGACGGTCAGGCGCGACAGGATGCTCCGGGGCAGGGACGATCTGAAGCTGATATGTCTGGCGAACGCGACCAGCATCAACAATCCGACCATGCAGATCCTGGACGTGGTCGACGACGTCGCCGGCATGGAAGCCAGGAACTGCGAATACAAATACCTGGAAGAGCGCAGGATCCTGCTCCATTCCCTTGATCCGGACAAATACGCTGTCGAAGATGAGAAGTCCGGCATAGAGGCGGCCATGACCGGAACGGACTGGGCCGAGATGGCCATGGGCGGCCATTTCTCCTATGACGACTTCTCCGTGGTCCGGCGCGACCGTCTGAAGGGATACAGCCCGCTGTGCTGCGTCGTGTACCGGAAGAAGGAGTTCTACGTCTACGCGAAGGACGGTTACTATTACATGTCAGGAGCAAAGGCGAATGTCCGGCAGCGCTATGATCTGAAACGTGAAAACGAGCAGAAGCGGTTCTGGTACGATTACGTCTCAGATCTCTATCAGGAATGCATCGAGGATCGGATGCGGTTCGAGACGTTCACCATGTATGATTTGATCGTCAATTACCGGAAGATCTTCGACATTTAGTGTTGACATGTAATAATAACTATGGTATACTTACTTCCAACGAAAGGAGGTATACCGACATGGCGACACCGAGATACTACGCAAAGCGAACCAGTCCGAATCTGGGACAGGTCATGGAGAGGCAGGCGGACGGGTCGTCCGTTCCGGTGACGAGTGAACTGCCCTATGCGATATGCATCGCAAAAGTGAAGGATCACCGGACCGAGCTTCTTCACCTGTTCAAAGTAGCGAGGATCGCGCCGAGAAAAGACGCGGTCAGACGGCTGCACTGCAAGATCCTCGCGAGGGATCTGTCGGACGCGGTCCGGCAGTTCTCCGAAATGTGCCGGGACGGAGATCCGGCAACGCTCCAGCTGCTCACCGGCGACTGGAAGCTGATCTGTGAAAAGGGACCCGACGGGTCCGTCACATTCCACCATCACTCAGAATAGTGATCTATATTTTTCTAGAGCAAATTAAAATGAAAAGGAGAAAAATAAAAATGGCACGCGCAGCAAAAACAGAAAACAAGGAAAGCAGCTTCAGGGAGTTTGAGTACAAAGGCAAGGAGATCACATTCTCCGGCCGCATCTATCCGGACCTGAAGAAGTCCGGCGACAAGGTCGACATAACGCCCATGAACCTGACGATCAACGGAGTGATCTCCATCAAAGGCTGCAGGCTCATGCAGTCCGACAAGAACACCTGGATCGCGTTCCCCCAGTACAAGGACTCGAAAGGAAACTATCAGTCTTATGTATATGTCGACAAGGCGTACAGCGAAGCGGAGCTCGATAAGGTCGCGCTGGAAGCCGAGAAGGCCATGACATAACAAATGAAAAAGGCCCGGACGGAAGTCCGGGTCCTTTTTGTTTCAGCTTACGGTCCAGTGGCATGCGGCCGTCTGGTTCTGGATGATCCCTCCGGATACATTGCAGAGCAACGCGGAGTACGTTCCGGCAGCCGAGAATCCGGCTGTGACGTATTCGGTCCCTGCCGTCACCGGGAAGGTGTTGAACAGGCTGCCGTCCTTATATACATAAAGGTAAGCGAAGCCTGTCGTCCGGATCAGGATCTTCGTGTTGTATACGTTTCCGGTCTTGTATGCGAAATTCTCGCCCATGTACGGAACGCAGGGAAGATCCGCCGGCTGCTGACGGTCCAGCTCGTCGCCGGTGTTGACGTACGGCGTCGGCGTATAGGTCACTGTGCGGCGTCCGGTATACTGTCCGACGGTGTAACCGTCATAGTAGTTCAGAAAGTCGGCAGCTGCCCATCCGTGACGCCATGCATGTCCTCCGTACTCACCGTCTTTGGTGTCAGGATTCATAAGGCCGCCGACGGTCGTATTCTCGGAGACTTCGATGAAAGCTACATTGCCGCCGGCATCCAGGGCGATGTCAGTGATCAGAGCGACATGGTCCGGCGAGACGAGAACGTCTGCGAGCGCGAGAGTGTTCACGTCGAATACGCTAGAAAGGACGCCCTTACTGGTCAGGCCGTTGCCGATCATGTCATTGAAGTCCGCTGTGCTGGTCCATGGAAGTCCCAGTGCGTAGCTGATCATGCCGCAGCATGTGCTGCCGTATACGGTCGACAGCAGGATCCCTTCATCGTACTCACTCTCTTTCGAGACTATGCTGTTCTCCGATTCGATCGCGGTCATGAAGGTATCGAAGCCGATGTGTATGCCCGGGATGAACCGGCTGTATCCGAACGGAGTGACAGCCGCGCCCTTCGCGCTGGAGTACGGAATGCCTTTGTATTTTACGCCGGCCTTGAATACCCCCTCGGAGCGGTAGCTGGTCCCGTCGGATCTGAAGCGGACGATCCTCGGAAGATCGACGGCAGGAGTCCATTCGATGTCGGTATACTGTCTGGCTCTCCTGATGATATTCAGGACACCCTCGGCTTCCGGATCGACATGGAGTCCGATGGGATATACTGCCTGGGGCGAACGGTTCCTGATCCGGGACACGGTCACGTTTGCGCCCTGCGTCGTTGCGATAGTACCGTGCGCGACATACTCTACGACGAATCGGTAGAACGTGTCCTGCGCCACATACTCGACATGTGCGCCGGCGAAGCTCACGTCCCTGTCGATAAAGCCGGCAGTCGACATAGAGGAATATCTGAATGCGCGGATCTCAAGGTTCGTCGGCAGCTCCATCCTGAGGACAGTGCCGCCGCGGACGAACGCATACCCGTTGGATCTTATATAATTGTTGGACGACGCGTTAGCTCCGGCCGCGTCGATATATCCCTGCGCCCATACGAGCGCCATGGTGTTTGATGTCTCAACAAGATCATCAAGCTCGGTGATCCTGTTGCCCGTGACTCTGGCGTCCGCCGCGGCTCCGGAAACGGTGAGCGAGCTGTCAACAGTCACAGCCGACCCGACCGGGTCGACATTGGCAGCGAGCCAGTCAGTCACTGTCTGAGGTATCAGCGTATTCACGAACGGAGTGAGCAGTGTTGTGAGCGTTCCGTCGGTGACCATCTCGTTGAGTTTGTTGTTGATCTCTGTCTGTACGTTGAGGTTATCAAAATAATTGGTAACAAAGTCTGTGAACGTCTGGACCGTATGATCCAGCGTGTCGAACGATTCGGTCAGCGTCTGCTTGAATTCCGCATTGTCCGCGGCAAGAGCTTCCCAGTCATCCTTCAGCTGCTTGAACTGTTCCAGGAACCAGTCCAGGTTCAATTCATGGAAATCTGTATATGGATATTTGTTGATCATCCCGGATCCCTCCTTACGGATTTTCGTTCTGATCTTCCAGCGCCTGCACTCTGGCCTGCAGATCCTCGATCTCCTGCTGCATCTGCGTCAGCTGATCAAGGATCCAGTCAAGGTTCAGCTCATGGAAGTCAGTATACGGATACATGAAGTCTGGCATGATGTTCCTCCTCAGGTAAGACTGAGAATAAATACCAGGACATTCGCCGCGGCATAGCTCTTGGTGAACGGATTGCCTGCGACGGTGCCGGCTATGACCACATTGGTGCCGGACGTTGTGATCGAAGTGACGCCGGCGTATTCATCCTGGTCGAAATTCCCTTTATACATGACAAGCACTCTCATCTTGAATACCTTCCTTTCTTAATATACATAGATGCAGAACTCCTGAAGGAACAGGTCGGCAGCTTCGTCGTATATGTTGAGCTTTGCTACTTCCCATTCTTCCTTCAGCATCTGCTGGCTGGTGGTCACGCCGATGTTGCCGTACAGGTGTCCGGTATGTGCGGACTTCCTGTCGCCGGATTCTTCGGACGTTCCGGCTTCTTCGGATCTTACGGCTTCGGTACTCTTATCCGTGCCGGTCGAGGATCCCGAACTGGAATGCTCAGTCCGCTCGGCGTCGTCGGTCTTGGTCGTCACGGTCGAATTGCCTGATGTGCTGGTATCAGTCGAGGCGACATCCTGCTTGGATCCGGAGACTTCCGCCCGGTCGGCAGGCTGATATGATCCCGAATCGTATGCGGATACGGTATTGGTCGTTGTCGACTGCTCGTCTCCGTTAGTCGCGGATCTTACAGAGGTATCCGTTCCGGTTGTCCCGGTCTCCCCTGTCTCCGTATTCCTGGACCGGAGATCCGAATCCGTCGAGCTGTCCGTTCCGGTCCTGCTGGTCTCTCCGCTTCTGGCCTGAGTGCTGCTTTTAGACTGGCTTCCGGTACGGCTGTCCGTGGCAGCGTCCTGCCATTCCTCGGTCCGGTCATAGTTCCGGAGCGGATCATACTCAATGTCCAGGGCTTTTACCCAGCGCTCGAACGTATGATAGTAGGTATCTGACCAGATGCCGATCAGGCTCTGGACAAAGTAAGGATCGCCGTAGATCATCCCGAACTCGGCGCCTTTGTACAGAATCCTGCCGACGAGCTTGCCGGTGTCCATTCCGGTCGGAAGGTCGAGATTGTCGAAGAGGTCGTCGTTGTGATCCTGCATGTACTTATACATTCCGTACAGAGTTATCTTCGCCAGGCTCATTCAGATCCCCTCCTTCCGGTTTATATCTAAGTTCGACCTTGAGCTTGTCTTCGCCCGTGAAGCCGAGGAAGTCGTTGGCGCGGTCGAAGCTGTCGCGGAGAGTGTCGTACCATATGATCGACCGGCTCGTCGCGTCGACCTGCTTGCTGGTCGCCTCAGCTTCAACGAGGCGCTCTTTTTTCTCATACGGTATGGTCGGGATCCCGACCTCGGTGTCGAAGTCGTTGATGAGTGTCTGGAAATCCCTGAGCAGATCCGTCACTATGTAGGACTGCTTCAGGCTGTCATGGAAGAGTGCCTGCCAGGGTTCTTCCTTATCCATTCCGTCGTTGGCAAGTTTCTTATCAAAAAACACAGCCGGCTCGCCGCGGTTGACTCTGTCGAACAGGCTCTTGAGGACTTCGGCAGCTGCTTTGTTTTTCGCGCCGACCACATAGGCGAACTTGCTGTTGATGATCGCGCTGTTGATCGCGACGTCGATGGTCGCGATCTTTTCGGCGTAATAGCATATGACGTCCCAGATTCCCAGGTAATCCGGCGTGAGCTTGATCAGTTCACACTCCTCTCCGATCCGCATTTCCTTCGACTTAGGGTAGTACGGATTGGTAAGGATGAAGAGCTTCGGTCGGTAATAGAAGTCATAACCGGAGAATGTCCCCGGATTGAACCACTTGCCGATCTCCGGAAGCTCGCCGCAGCCAACGAAGCCATAGGCGAACAGACACCAGTACAGGAGATCCTTATTGGCCTGCCAGATCTCCGGCATGGTTATGATCAGCGTCGAACATGCGCGCTGGAAGAGCGCACGCTGCCACAGTCTGAACGTCTGGTTGTTCCAGCTTTTCACCTGAGAAGGGAAGTAGGTGCCGGCCGCCAGGTTGATCTGCTCATAGTTGAGCGGCATGTAACCGTTATTAGGCATCTGCATATCTCCCTTCGGAAACGGCCCCGGCAGGACCGGGGCCGTCTACAATAATATATTCCATGCGCTAAGCGCATCCTCCGAGTTTGCGGAGCAAACTCGCTAGATAATCGCCGCAGGCGATTATCAGGTATCATCCCCGCCTGCGCCGATGGTGAATACGATACCGTTCTCGGTGAAGTCGTTGATCGCGTTCTTTTTGAAGTGCCACCAGATATTACGGTATCTCTTTCTGGCTTCGACCGGAGTCGAGTATGCGGAGTCGAGCTGGTAGTCGATCATAAGTGCGTCCTCATCATACAGAACGCCGAGAACGTAATCTTCCTGGACCTGAGTACCGACTGTCTGCACGATGGGCGAACTGTTGACGTCCGGGATCGCCGGAGTGACATCGATCGCGGGTCCGTATCCGGGCATAGAAACGCCCCATGCCTGCCAGTAGTCGACGCCCTCATAGTTGCCGGGCTTCAGATACTGATCGTTGAAGATCTCCGGCAGGACGCGCGCTTCCGCGTCGATCCAGAACGGACGGTACATCATGAGCTTCTGTCTGTCCTTAGGAGTGTGACGGAGCAGGTAATGACCGTTTCCGTCATTGATCGGCCAGTGGCAGACGCTAGATCTGTGTGTCAGGAGATCAGATGCCTGTTTGATGGACCCGATGACGAATTCCAGGAACTTAGTATATTCGGTCGTCAGAAGTGTCTGTCTTGAGTGGTTGGTTCCGAATTTGGCGTTGTATGCCGCGGCGAGATCTCGATGCATGTTGACACCGCCGAGATCTGAATCCACATCGATCAGACCTGCGAGATAGTTGAGCAGGAGCGCGCGATTGAATGCTTCTTTCTGGCTCTCGATATCGTTGCCCTTTTCGACCATTACGCCGCTCATGAACTTCGCGAACTCGTTCTCATCGCGGAAGGCGGCCTGCAGCTGATCTTCGTATATCGTGATGCTGTCGTCCCAGACGGAGCTGCCGCCGAAGTTCAGCTCGATGGGATTAGGCTGGTTCTGCTCCCACATGGTCGGAAGGGACTGGGGAACAGGAGGAGTTGCATTGTTCGGGTTGGACCCGTTGTCGAATCCCTGTGCGTGGTTGGTGTAGAGGTTGGTGTTGAATGCGCCGGACGGCTGTGCGTAGTTGCTGAGATAGGACATCTTTCTCATCCTGTTCGCATAAAGGCCACTGTTGGTCACGTTGAACAGATCGAGCTTCGCGTTATAGGGACGCGTATCAACGAAGGTCCTACCGAGGATCAGGGAAATTGCGCCGAGTGTGTTTTCTGTTCCGGCAGCAAGGATCGATTCGCCGACGGAGACGAATGAGGATGTGTCAGTCGCGGCAAGGCTGACCCTGCCGGTAAGCTGGGCGTAGATCGCGTTGACGAGACCGTAACAATCCTGGGGAGTCAGTGCTCTGGACATAAATCATCTTCCTTTCATATTTTAATAGAGACTGCGCATGATCTCATTGACGGAATCCTGACCGGATTTGATCTTTGTTCCGCCGGAGAGATCCTCCTGCGCGTTTTGTTTCTGAGCCTTCGCGAGATCGGCCTTCAGGCTCTCGATCTGATTCTTCAGCTCGTTTATCTCAGCGCTCTGATCGGCAGACGGTGCAGGTTCTCCGGCTGGTTCAGGACCGGCCTTCTCCGGTTCAGGTTGCGCCGGCGCTTCTGCCGGGATCTCTGCCGGTTCATCGGGCTGCTGCGTCTCTCCCAGAGACATGAGTTCCTTGATCTCGGATACCTTGTATCCGCTCTTCGCGAGTGCGATGATGTCGTTGATTTTCATTTTATTTTCCTCCGGAAAATATTGCGAGTTTCTGCGAAACTCGGAATCGTTTAAGTATAGAGCCGGACTTGTTAGCTGATCAGGCTGGCACGCCACCCTACGGTGTTGATCTGCGGCCTTCTGCCCGGCTCTTTAATTACAATATACAATATATAGATTTATATGTCAATATACAATATATAGATTTATATGTCAATATATAGATTCATATGTCAATATCTAGTGTAACGAAAAATGACGCCCCTGGTAGAGGCATCACTTTCCGATTCCCAAAAGGAGTAATAGCGCGAGATGTTACCATCCCGGAGACATTATACCACAGCCGGATCCGATTGTCGAGTTTCCGGAGGAAACTCGCGAGAAGATCGCGCAGTGATCTTCATTCGTAATAGAACCCAGTGTTCAGGAAGCTGTTGATCTCTTCGCGTTCATGCTCGGTCATGGATCCGGAGACGGACGCACCCTCACACTGGACATATCCGGAAAGTGTTGAGATCTGGACCGTCTTGCCGCAAGGTCTGCCGCGCTGGGCAATATAATCCGCGGTCGTCATGTCCTCATGCCGTACCGCATATTCAGTATGCATAATATACGGGCAAGCCGTCACACCTCGGCACCCAGACATGCCGCCGGATATGCTGGACCCATGTCTGTTAGCTGATAATACTGTATTTGCAATACCGGCAGCCATTCCGCCTGCACCGGCAAGAACAGCTGCAGGAGACACTGCAGCAATACCGCCTACAAAAGCCGCAGCTCCACCGACAGCAGACCCCAGAGAAGATAATAGGGCAGCTCCGCCCGGCGCTGTTATCTGGCCGACCGGAAGCTGAGCCGCGACATTGCATTGTGCCGTCTGCAGGATCTGAGAGTCGTTATATCTCCGTATGTTATACTGTACGTTTCCAGTCAACGTCTCAATAATCGCATCGACGGTCATCTGAGCTGCGCCCCAGAAATCGCTCATTGATATATCAAGTACACCAATCCCTGGTAAATATACCGTCCCGGTGGTATATGGCTCAACGGTGGTGAAGTCCTGAGGTGATCCGATATTGACATCCAGATTAAATGATTTTGTCACTATGGGATACTCATTCATCGCATGACATTCACATCCGGTGGGGAAACTGTTGATCGTCTGCATTCCAATGTCCAGACGGTTCGACGATGCGTATGTACCAGATGGTATGGAATATGGCACCCATATACAGCTCAGGATGGCATCCGTCCCTTTGCCATGAATGAATGATGCGATTCCGTCCATAAAGGTCACGCTGTTCATTGTCTGAGCTACATAATAGATTCCGGCTTGATTAAGCCAGTACGCCTGCCCAAAACCGAAACTGCTCGAAGTATGCAGACCTATAACAGTCAGGATAAACGAGCCGCTGTTGGTATTAGTGTCAAATACAGGCGTCAGCGCCGTTCTTTCAAGAAGGACCTTCTGGTTGCCCATCAGGATCCGGGGATCCGGAATACCGACCTCATAGTTGCTGGATGAATACATAACATGCCCAACAGTACTGCCGATAGACGACTTATACGTCGCCAGGACGTCCTCGATCAGATGGTACTCGACCAGGCCGTTATGCAGGCTAACGACGTCCTGGACGAAATAATAGGATGACCAGTCCGGGATATATGCATAGGTGTAAAGCATCTCCGAAGTCGCCAGCTGCACGACCGGATCGTGCATGCTGGTCGGCTGTTTCAGCGTGCAGGTATGTGTTGAGTATGTCGCTGTGCCGACCTGCTTCGTTGAATTCCGACGTTTTGAAAACGTCTTGAAGAATCGTATGTTCATATCTCAGGCTCCTCCGTTACGATGAACGCGTCCCTGAAGCCGGCATCGACGGCCTTCTGACGGTACGCCTCTGCATAGTCCCTGTTGTAGAATGCGCCAATCTGAACGTGATAGATGACGCGGCCGTATATCTTCGCGGCTACGTCCTCCCGGAAGGTATCCATAGACAGCTTCATCTGAAGACCCTTCCAGAGATGTTCCGGATCCGTATGACCGGAATGGGACAGACCGGCCTTGTCAGCTTCGGAATGCGACAGGATTACATTCTCGCCCATGGGATCCAGACCGTACTCGGCGCACAGCCAGGCGAACGTCTCGACAGCTCCGTTGTACGTCTTCAGAGCCGTCTCCTGCGCCTGCTTCAGCGCGTCCGGACGGATCGTGAACTTGTCGCTGTTTCCCTGGTATGTCAGTCCGGCAGGCTCGCACATCTCTATGCCGATGTGCGTCAGGTTGCCGGGACCACCTGCATGCCATCCGAGCCAATCCCAGGGCAGGCACTGGTAAGTGTCGCCGGAGAGGCCGTCAACGATGCCATGGACGCCGATCTGGATGCCGGGCGTATTCCATAGACGCAGGAAGACCTTCGCGTCAGGCTGCGAGCAGGCGACGCTGTGCAGAATGATCCCCTTCGGCGGCTGTGACATAGTCGTCGACATGCGCCGACAGTCGTTGCTCTCCAGTATGTTCTTGATGATCATTCCTTATCCCTCCCGGCTTCGTCGATCTTCTCGGCCAACTTCGTCAGCACGGCCGTATTCTGGACCATCGTATTCGTAAATTCCTTCAGCGTCGTCGATATGAAGCGCCACATGAAGACGCATGCTATGATCGGAAAGCCGACCGATGATACCAGGCTGATGATCTCATTAACATCCAT
>JAEEGL016027906.1_pt1 | contig 14183 bp, 13 predicted proteins | sample 9134231 | NCBI WGS metagenome assembly JAEEGL01 (sample SAMN16246548, study PRJNA631951) | gut metagenome | biome: gut microbiome; feature: rumen; material: fiber-attached | host: Bos | place: Iran: Karaj | collected 2018-10 | reverse complement strand
TGTTCAGAATAAGATGATTGTTGAGGCCACTGTGTAAGTGGTGCTTTGCCTCAACATAAAAAGAACGCAGAAAGTATTCTTATCTTGACAGGCCATGTTAGGCTCAAAAGTAATCATTTTCAATGATTGCTCTTGAGCGGTGACTGGTACCAGAATCAGGGATTTTGAATGGTTATTGCAGGATTGGGAATCAGATGTGATTTATTATTTCTCACAATCCCTGTCTTACCTTTATCTCACTCTATAGTTCGTGCTGGCATCGGGAAACCCCGGCAATGTACCAAAAGCAACAACTCTACCGTCAGTATTAACCCAGGCAATTCCTCCCCCCGGACCGACAACAGAGTGTACATGGAATCTGTAACACTTTTCGGTTGTAAAAGCTTCTCTATTCAGATCGTAATTGTTCATGTCTTTGATGAGCATTTCTGCCAAATCAGCCGTTCTGCCTACCGGTGTCCAAAACTGATAACTTTGCCATTCATCCGGCCCTAATAATGTTACCTCCCATCCATCTGATTCAGGATATATACTGTAAAGAATTTCTTCAGCCTTCTTTTCATCAACTTTACCAGAAGGATTTGGACAATAATCTAATTCAATTCCTGATGATGTCATGATTGGACTACCATTATTGACCAATGTCTCATCATTTTTATTCCTTACAGCTCCTCCAATGATGAATAATAGACAAACTGCAATGATAATAATCTTATTCCGTTTCGAAAGTTTCCCCCAGAACACAAGAGCCTTCTTAGACGCTCCCTTTGCTTGTTTCCTGGCATCCTCTGCTTTACCCTTTAAATCATGCTCATCGGCGAACTTCTTACCCTTCTCACCAACTGTTTTTACACCACGCATGATTTTGTCTTTTTCCTGTTCGACCGCATGCAGTATATCCTGATTTATGATTCTTGCAGCATCCTCAGAATCATGCTTTTCCGCCTTTATTGATGGCTGTACTCTAGCTGTATTGGGATTCGCCGTCTCCGTTTTGGAATCTGCTGTTTTTCCCTGCTGTCCATATATATGTTTATTTCCATTTGAGTATTTCTGCATGCAGGAAACGCATATTACCCTGTCATCCGCAGAATTCCTTTTACATATAAAACATTTTTCATCATTCGTGCCTTGCTGAATGCTGCGCAAACGCTCCCTGTATTGCTTGCCCAATGAAGTGTTAAGGTCTGCCCTTGACTCAAGCAATTGGTTTATCCTGGCAACAACTCTGTCATCACGTAGATTGTATTTTTCACTGATTCCCAATATAAAAAGCAGCTCTTTTTTTAACTGCGCCTTATCATCCATATAGTTCTTTCATATTGGCAAAACCGTAACCAATATCGTCCCTTTCCAAAAGATTTACTATCTTTAAAGTCCTTTTTATTTCTCCGGCACACCAAGGAATAACTCCCACTAAACCGGCTGATACTCCTGCAAAATCACCGGAACATCATACTTAATGCATATCTCAGATAACCTGCATTTATCGCCATAGTATACATCGCAGATTGAGATTAAAGCCCACAACATATCAACATCCGGATTCTCGTCAAGGATAACATTATCCATTTCACCAATCTGATCGATCATGTTGCAGTAATCCTGATACATTTCAAGATGACACTTATCCATAAAGGTCTTTAGCGCATGCGGTACAAAAACAAAGACTACAACACCGCTCTCTGTAGCCTTCCGGCTAAGATATGAACGTATATTGTTTAAACTCTTTTCGCCATTATTAATTATATCGGTTGCCGACAGGCCATATAATATGATACTTTTTAGGCTTCCATCTTCATTCATAAGATATTGCCTTATTTCTTCAGGTATTGCCTCCACATAAGGATCCGTAGTCGGTTCGTCCGGAAGAATATCTCCCGTATCACCATTGATCAGCACCCTGATCTCATCACGGAAAAAGGGGTAATCATGGTCAGAACTATAGCGAATAGGGACAGCGTAGTCCTTACCATAAATTGAATTAAGTATCTCCTCATAATCCTTCGGAACCATTATTGTTCCAGCCTCAAATGGCAGTTCAACAGTAGTTTCCTGCCACTCTTTTTTCCTTCGAGGTTTATGGGCAGCGTTCCGCCCCAAAAAAGGGAAATACTCGACATAATCAGCGTCCTCTACTGAACACATCTGAGCAATTGTGTCAGCAGCGATGCATAGCTGTTGGCGAAGTTTCCTGTCCGGATCAAAAGATACCTTATCCTTTAGATGCTGGCTCAAAAGACCTTTAAGCGATCTATAATTACCCAAAAACTCGTTTATGATTTCCTTCCCAGCAAATCCAATTCCCTTAAGATCATTTAAAGAAACTGTCTTTCCCCTGAACATATCAGTTTCTATTTTTTTTTGGTCATATATTAGCTTATAAGCCAGACTGTACATCTTCCTCTGAATTTTACAAGCCTCCTCATCCCGAGGAACATAATCCCAGATAAATATGTCCAGATAACAGATGAAAGGACATCCATGATATCTATCAGTTCTTTCTTCATCCCACTCCAATGTATCAGCCTTATGTGTCACCACTGCGCTGAAGTTCATATATGTCTCAGAATTGTAAAGAGTCCTGATAAGAAGCCCGTCATCAATTTCATCCGCATGCTCCAGGAGCGTCATGAAGTCTTTTCTCGGCATAGAGATATCCAGGTCATCATCCCATGGAATATACCCGCCATGTCTGGCCGCTCCAAGAAGTGAACCATAATCCGCAAAATATTGAAGGTCATATTTATCAAATAACTTTTTTAACGACTCAAGGATACTAAGCTGGGCAGCCCAGGAACGTTTCATCATTTCACTTATGTAATATCCGTCTCTTGTCTCGGCCTTCAAAAAATCCACTGATATCATATATCCGACGTCCTTTCTCAATCCTAAAACGAAAATAGAACTTCAACTATATATTCTATTTTAACACTCTTTTTATGCTACTATTAAAATATATGATTTAACCTGGGCGAAGGGAGTAAACACAATGGATGAACTCGTTTTCACAAATGATTACTTCTATGACGAGGTAAGGGAAGGCTTCTATATACCTGAAATGATGAAGCGATACTGGGCTGCTCAGCTGGAAGTCCTTGCCACCGTTGACCGCATATGTAAAAAGCATGACTTAACCTGGTTCGCCAATTATGGAACGTTGCTTGGTGCGGTGCGTCATAAAGGCTATATCCCTTGGGATGATGACCTTGACATCACCATGATGCGTGATGACTATGATCTGTTCTTTGAGTATGCAAAAAAAGAACTTCCGGAGGGCTACTGCATTCTCACCACCGATGAACAGGAAGAATATGCCTATCCTTTCGGCAGGATTACAAACAGCCATTCAATAGATATGCGGCCGGAGCATCTCAAGAAATTCCACGGCTGCCCTTACGTGGTCGGTGTAGACATCTATCCATATGACAAGCTTTTTCCCGACGATCAGATGGAAAAGGAGCGCGATGACAGGGGGAATGAGTTACTTACTGCTCTAAAACTCATAAACACCTACGGAATAAACAGTATTGAGCTGAAGAAACAACTCAGAAAAATAGAAGAAATAAATAACGTTACTATAGACAGGAACAGGCACATAGAAAATCAGCTTGCTCACCTTATAGATAAAATCAGTGCAGAAGCGAGGTCGGAAGAAGCCAAAGAAGCATATCTTCTCTATTCATGGATTCTTTACAGAGACTGCACATTCCCCATAGATTACTTTGATAAATACACGGAGCTTCCTTTTGAAAACACCACGGTACCTGCGCCGGTCAAATATGATGAAATGCTAAAGGCCCTCTACGGTGACTATATGGTTCGCAAAAGGCCAGGCGGCATCCATGAATATCCAGTCTTCAAAGAGCAGGAAAAGATATATAAGAAAGAGAAAAAACAAAATCCCTTTAGATACACTCTCTGTCCCGACAAGCTCAGTATAGAGCGTCCCTATCAGGGAATACGACAGCAATATGAAAAGATTCCCACTCTTTTAATGTCACTGCATCAGCGTCTGAACTCGCTTAATATAGGAACTCCTGAAAACAGCCGCATACAGATACTGCAGTCATGTCAGGACCTGGCAGTGTCACTCGGCAACCTACTCGAAAAGAAATTCAGAGGCAACGCAGCTAATACAATAAAGCTGCTAGAAGACTACTGTGAAACCCTCTACCAGCTATCGCTGAATGAGGCCAATGAAGGGATAAGCCAGTTAGACAGTCTTATAGATGCTGTCGGGCAGAAAATCCGGACACTGTTTATTAATTCAGGAAAAGACATACTCTTTCTCCCCTGCAGAGCAGAGTGGTGGGATACAATGAAGCCTGTTTTTGAATGCGCTGTTTCCGATTCAGCAAATACTGTCAGAGTAATCCCAATACCTTACTTTGATTGCGACTATCTGGGCAATATAGGAGAAGTTCACGTCAGTGAAGACGACTTTGTCAAAAGAGATGAACTAAGAGGCTACCTGACCACATTTGATGAATATGGTCTGGAGAGCAGGCATCCTGATGTTATCGTGATTCAGGTTCCTTTTGATGGGTTTAGCTGTGCTCTCACCGTCCCTGAGCCTTTGTTTTCAGATAATCTGATCAAGTACACAGACGAGCTAGCCTATGTACCATGCTTTGATACAGACATCCCGGAAAAGGATAATGATAAAATTGTCGCTGCTCTACAATATCTTATAGAGCAGCCCGCATTGGTGAATTCTGACCGTATTATTCTAAAACATGAACGCATAAGAAAAATATACCTGAATACGCTTATATCCCTTACCTCCACTGAATACACTGAGTACTGGAATAAAAAGGTGTGTGTCATGCCCGAAGTTGACTGGTGTAATATATGAGTGTTGCAGAACCTACAGTGTCTTTAGATACTCCATGAAGTTCTGCTTGTTCTCAAGCGCTGTTGTGGTTGGTCGCCCAAGATCTTCGCGGGCTCCAATCGAACATTTTACTTCGATCAGCGTAAGCTCATTCCTATCCTTTGCCAGTTCCAGCTCCCGATCAAGGTCCTCAAAGTTATTAACGCTCACAGCCTTCGGATAACCACAGGCTTTGGCAATGGCCACAAGATCTATATTAGAAGCTACTGTCGGCATCCCTCCCACGGTCTCGTGTGCCCCGTTATTAATTACTACGTGGATCAGATTGGAGGGCTTGCTTGTTCCAACAACAGCCATAGAGCCCATATGCATAAGGACAGCACCGTCGCCATCTATACACCAGATGCGGCGGTCTTTTTTATTAAGTGCCACGCCGAGAGCTATTGAGCTCGAATGTCCCATGGAGCCAACAGTCAGAAAATCATATTTATGGGACTGATCATTAGCAACCCTGGTTTCAAAAAGCTCACGACTCGCCTTTCCTGTTGTGGAGATAATCGGATCCTCTCCGGACACAGCAACGATGTGCTGAATTATCTCTTCTCTGAGCATAGTATTGTCATTTGTATACTTCACTTTTGGTGCATCTGTCAGTGCTCCCTTTTGGATAACAAAGGCAACATCAAAGCCCTTCTCAAGCCTTTCACGGAACTTTTTCATTACATTTTTTAGCTCATCGTCAGTTGTATCCTGCCCAACGATAAAGTAGTTTATTCCCATATCCTCCAGAAGGCGGAGTGTGACCTCTCCCTGATATATGTGCTGCGGCTCATCATGAATCCCGGGCTCACCTCTCCAGCCAATGATGAATATCATTGGAATAGCATAGACCTTCTGATTCAAAAGACTTGCTACCGGGTTTATGATGTTTCCCTCGCCGGAATTCTGCATATATACCACCGGCACTTTCCCGGTGGCCAGATGATATCCTGCTGCAAGCGCAGTACAGTTCCCTTCATTAGCAGCAATAATATGATGCTCCTTATCAATCCCATAGGTATCCATGAGATAGTTACACAGAGACTTGAGCTGTGAATCCGGAACACCGGTATAAAAATCTGCACCTATGATATTAACGAATGACTCCACTTTCATCTTTGCAGCACTCCTTCAATCAGTTTTTATTCTCAGTCTGAGGAAGAATAATCTCATCTATTATCCATTTGGCAGTCTTATCAATATCATCAAAAGCAACCTCTTTAGGCAACTCTTTTCCAAAAGCCTTCTTAGCCTTTTCTATCAGTGCATCTGTATAGATGAGCTTACCATCCCTGACATCCTCAACGCCGTCCAGTGCCATGGACTCTCTGTCTGCCTTATTCATTTCTTCAAATGAGAATACAGATGTATCAATCCACGCATCGAGCTGGCTGTCTTTATATCCTACAGTAACGGGATATCCCCCGATATTTCCTCCAAATCCCGGGCTGAATATTTTCTGATCACAGCCTGTCCTTACAGCATCAATGACAGCTGTGATTATCTGATAGTTACTGGATGCATTCATCATATTTCGCGTCTGGTCAACAGGCATAGAGATATGGCATGCCTTAAACACTTCTTCTTTTGATATATCTGTCTGTTCCTGACCCTTGTAATATATCTTCAGCGGAAGATCAACTCCCTCAGCCTGCCCTTCTTTGCTGATGCAGACATCATGAAAGTGCCCCGCTGCAAACATAACATCCACATTCCAGTAATCATCTACTCCCAGAATGTCTGCAACTGCAAATTTCATTCGTGGTACAAGGTGGTTCAGATTGCCGGAACCAAAATCGGGATAGGCCTTGTCTGCGCTCTTAAGCCAGGGAATGACTGCATCAGAGTATGAAGTATTGATAACAACGGCATTCGAATCAGCCCTGTCACAGGCCTCCATCACATTTTTTGTAAAGCGAATTGCAAGAGGACTCCAAATACCATAGGCCCTTACATTGCTCCAGCTGATGCTGCCGTATTTTAGCCCCGGATATGCACGGCTTGAATTCACGATAAAGTCAGGTTTGCAATCTTCTATTGCTCTTGCAACAGCGTCGATGTCATTGAGATCCACTCCGCCACGAACCTCAATCTGTGACCTATTGACGCCCCTTATAAGTCCGGCCACCCTTGTGATGTTGACCTTAGTTTGCATCTTCTCAGCATCCCTGCCAACAACAACTACATTGACTGCAGGGTCATTCATGCTGATTAGATAGTCCAAAAGATAAGCGCCAACGCTTCCCAGACCTATGATCATGACCTTGACATCATTTTCTTTTACGTGTTTCTCTACAACCTTAAGACGCTCAGCAAGTGTTCTCATTTTCACCTCTCTCTACCAAAAGCATATTGTTACCTTGGTTTTCTATCTAACATCTCATTTCTGACCTGATTGATTCCAATATGAAACTATACGTTTGTAATCTTCTCTCGTGTTGCAGTTTGTCCATCTTCCCAGAGGTATCAGGTCTACATCCACTCCCTGGTCCAGATAGTTTTGTATGATTCTCAGGTTCGTTCCATCTCTGGTTTCCTTATAGAATTTTTCATTAGCTCTTTTCAGAGTTTCTATATCAACAAACTTCCAGGTCTGCCCGGAGTTCAATATACAAGAAAAAGGGGAATCTATGGAAAGCAGTCCATGACTGCTGTTGAATGCATAGCGATAGCGGTCTCTGTCATCTTTATACAGGACCACTGCCTTGTTAGCATAGATTGGCTCATAAGTATAGGTCAGTACGCTTTGCCCCGATGATACAACTTTTGCAAAAGAAATATCATCGATATCAAGGTCGCCTTCCACAAAAAGAATTTCAGAAGAATCATGTTTAAAAGCTTCTTCCAGTCCCAGGTAAAGACTGTATCCTGAGCCAAGGTCCTCGAAGAGATTGTTATGAACAATTTTAATCTTATCCGTCAGGTCTTTTTCCAAAGAAACACAATAATCAGAAAGAGATTCAGCCTTGTATCCGCTAACCAAAATGATCCTGTCTGCGTAAGCACACTTCAAGAGCAGGTGATATAAAAGAGTGTTTGTGCTATCACCTTCATAATAGATAGCTTTTAAAGTCTTTTGTTCTTCCGGGATGCATTCATTGAAGCGACTGGAAATCCCTGCAATAGTGATGATCGCTGTTCGCATTACTTATCCTCTTCATATAATCAGTACTCTGACTAATTCCGATTCTAATTCGGAATTAGTCAAAACATATACAATCAAATATTCAGATAATTTGTAATACATTCATCAAGGCCCTGCGCAAGGCTTACCGCGGGTTTCCAGTTGGTTCTGGTTCTGATCTTCTCGGTGGAAAGAAGCCTTCTCTCTGGATCGGATTCACGGTAACCATTGAATTCGATCACCGGATTCTCTATGCCCATCTTATCGGCGCAGAGCTTAGCTAAATCGATGATAGATATTTCTTCATCGGTAGCCACGTTGTATACTGTGCCATCCAATGCAGTATCAGTATTTATCAACGCCAACACAGCGCTGCAACTATCATAGTTATTTAGGAATGTACGCTTGTTCTTACGACTGTTCTCAAGAAGTACAACCTTACCGTCATCTCTGAAACTGTTGATGATAAATGGAATTATATGCTTGGGGTATCTTTCGTCTTTGGAATATACATTGGCAAAACGAATACTGCAGCCTTTGATCCTGCCTTCATCCACCGCATCTTTCATAAAGAATTCTGTCAGGAGTTTGCCTGTTGCATAAGACGTCCTCTGGCTGTGCTCAGCCACGGACATTGTGAGATAGTCGCTCTCTTTTACTCCGCCGGATTCATTCCATGAATTCATGGAATAAACTTCCGAGGTGGAGCAATTGATATATTTCTGAGCACCAACTCTGATGGCCTGCTCCATGAAGGTTTTCATGCCAAGGACATTGGTGTCGAAGGTTTCGTATACATGATAGAAGTGCTCGGTATGAACAACCGCCGCGCAGTTGATGTAAATAAGCTCATCGTAATCCAGAGCTGCTGCCCTGACTCTGCTCTCAAAGTCCCGCATCTGCTCTGCATTATTGATGTCGTACTCAAAGAACTCAAACCGCGGATCATCGATATGGTCAGCCACCGTCTCTATCGAAGATGCATAGAAATTGTCGAAACCAAGGATGTGGTCCCTGCTCTCTTCGCTTAGAATCTGTCTCACAAGTTCATTGCCGGTCATGCCGGTTACACCGCTGATTGCGTATAGTCTATTCATATCCGCAGATGTCCTTCCTTGTTACCCACTTTTTTCTGATACTGATAACCAAAACTCCCACAGCAAGCATCATATCTGAAAATGCGTTACTACGGGAGTTTATCCGTCTATCTGAATTATACTATTTTCTCTTTTTCTTTTGCTATGTCTTCTACTAATTTAATCACAATATCTTTTGAAAGGCTTGTGCACTCAGAGACTGTGTCGACATCATTGCCTTTCTTAAGCATTTTCTTCGCAATACACTCCGAAACGCTCTTAGTCACTTCGTTCGTGACACTCTCAGTTACTTCCTTTGTCACACTCTCAGTTACTTCCTTAGTTACTTTCTGAGGTTACTTTCTGAGTTACATCTTTAGTTATATCTTAGCGCATAAGCCGCTCAACTTTAGTCAGCATAAGAACCTCCTTCACCTTTATGGCATCTTCTTTCCTGATGATCTTATCAGAAAACACCATAAGACATTTCAAAACAAATATCGCCTTCTTATCGTCCTTATCTCAGGGTATCGTCCAAGAGTATTATATAATCTTTTGGATGCCCTAACAACATAACTTAGGTACTTTAGACTGTTTTCATACTTGTACCTGCTCTCGTAGTCCACAATTGCATATGAACCATCCTCCAGCAAAAACAAATTATCCATTCTAAGCTCATTTGCTTCAATTGCAGGTAGATTAGTCGGTTCAACACTAACAATCCCGGGAACATTTATGCCATAGGCCTAAACTTTTCCCTTTGAACTCCTCTGCCATCACTTTTGAGACAACATCTTTGTTCTGATATGTTATGTCCGATCCACCAGCCCCTTTCTTACCTTGCTTTTTTGATTTATTATTTGTCATTTTTCTCCCCTCCATGCATATATACGAGGGAAAAGACAAAGAATAATACAAGAAGAATCAGTACTAAATGTTACCAGGAAAAACGTTTCTATCTCAAAAAGGTTTCATAGGAAAATTTGAGCGATATGCTCCGATGTCCATCCCAGATGCATAGATGCATTTTATGTGTTGTTCATCAACGATGACTAGGATATCACATCGAATAATTATTGTAATGCATAACAGATATGAAATTTTCAAAGTGCAACTTTTGCTTTCACGTTTCTATCCTTTTCTATTTCCTAATATCTTCCGCCATAATCCAATGGCAATTATTTAACCGGATTTAATTCATCGTATATAGCATCAACATCATAGCCAGGTGCATACTTTTCAGCCACTTTACATATTGGCGCTATCACTTCAACAGTTTGCTCAACCTCACTCGCAATGACACTGATGCTTTTACCATTTTTAAGTTTCTTGCATACCAAACCGATAAGATAGCACCTACAGTTATCCCTTCTTCTCTTCCTTCTTCTAATCCGAGAATATACTCTTAATCCCTGTGTTCTTTGAGCGTCAAATTCGTGCAAAAACAATAATTTTCAATGATTGTTTTTGCTCGGTGACAGGCACCCAACTGTCAGTGAAACGAGTAGTTTTTCAGTGCAGCAAACCGCTCAAGAACAATCATATTCAATTGTCGTCTTTGGACGATGACAGGCACCAATGTGTTGAAAGCCATCTACTGCAGCAACCCCAACACGCCCTGTTTGGTCTGATTAGCCTGGCAAGTATGGTCTGTCCGGCCTGAGCTATTATATCGGTGTTTGTATACTTCTGTATCTCAGTAGCCATGTCGGTATCTCTTATCAGAGGCTCCGATGCCGTAGTATTCTCAGTTACGTTGTCAAGAATTTTAACAGCATGCTCCAGCCGATTCTGTATCGCGCCCATTCTGCTACGCTCATTTGACACATACTCGAGGGCACTTTTAAAGCGAACTATTGCATCTGCCGGACCATCTTCAGTTCCTGTTGACTGTTCGGCAGATGCCGAATGTCCCGTAGCTTCGTTATACGATCCGGTATTATAAGAATACGCTCCCTTTCTTGTGACAACTACATTGTTTAACCCTAAAAGATTTCTGTCGATATTTGGAAGCCTGATTGGTATCGTCTGCCCTTCATCAGCACCAGCCTGAATAAGCAGATCGTAAACATCGTTATCCGCCAGTTCACTCGCAGCGTATGCCTCTCCGAGAAGTACTTTGGATTGCTTTTGATAATAACTCAGATCCTCCTCTCCCGGCCAATCACGGTTTTCGTGCATGAGGAGCTTCCCGCCCTGATTCTCCAGCGTCGTATAATGGCCAGCCGGTTCTGTCCCTGCTGCAGCTATTATCCTGTTCACAAGGTCATTTCCGCTTGTCACACCCTCTACTCCTATCTTATATATATAGTTGGAGCCACTTGTCATAGTAGCGTTTCAGAACCTTCTGTAAAAGAAAAGGTGTATTTATTGGAGCACGTTGAACAGTCTATGTTAAACGCGCAGCCGACAAGATCCTGCACATTATCTGCATTTATTCCGGTAAAATCTATAGTGCCTGCAGGATACTTTTTTCCGTTATTCTCATAAACATCACACATATATCCGGCATCTAAAGCCGTACTGTTCACTACGTCCGGAAGCGGGTTTCCTGTAAGAATTGCTCCGTCTTCCATGTTGTAATTAGCCGATGCGCCTTCTCCGCCACATAGCACCTTGATCTCATTGAATGTAGTCTTGTCTTTTATCGAGTCAAGTTCATCCAAAATCTGATTAATCTCGACCTGGATGTACCGCCTGTCCTCAGCTGTGAGCGTATCATTTGCGGCTTTTATACCAAGCTCCGTTCCGCGATGAAGCATGTCGTGAATCTCAGCCATAGCCCCGTCCGCCACCTGTACAAGGGATATACCATCCATACAGTTGTCCGACGCCTGAGTAAGACCTCGAATCTGTCTCCGCATCTTTTCAGAAATAGCAAGCCCGGCGGCATCATCTGCGGCGCGATTAATACGATAACCGGATGAAAGCTTCTCTGATGATTTCGCCCGCTTGCCTGTCGTTATTCCATATTCTCTATGTGCATTCATGGCAGAAATATTGTGTTGTATGATCATATTGCATCACACCTCCATTTCTCTCTGTCCCCAAGAATACATTTTTAGCCCACCATCCTCCTGCTCGGTGACAGGCACCCAACTCCCGCGCAGTTATGAATTGTTTAAACTCTCATAAAGCTCTTCTGGATTTATAGTTATAATCCTGTTTTCATCAATCCCTAGCTCAGATAGCCCAGCCTTGATATTCTCCACTATTTCATAAAGCAGTACACAAACCAACACTTTGTCAAATACCATGTCTGTGAGTGCTTCTGGTTTAATAACCCGTGGATCATTTGAAGCGCGATCAACAAACGCCACCACATTTAATTCTGTTTGTTCCGTTATAAACTGGTACAAGTGTCTGCCAAAAGATCCCGCACCATATAAAACAAGCTTATCTGAGGGATTAATAGATCCATACCCTGACAGTCTGTTCTTTGAATATCCAAACAATCTAGCCGGATGATAATTGCACCATGAATATACCTCTAAGAATTCGCTCTGCCTGAGCCTATTCCCTATATCAGAAGGGTGTGTTTCAACTATTCGGTTCATATATTCATAAGCCGCAACTATAGAGGGCGTTCTGTCTGGTTTAATATCATGCATCACGCTCTGTACATTTTGGCAATAATGATAATAACATTTTTCTGTAACATAACCGCTAACAGCATCCCAGATAGCAGGGTATGAACACACAGTATCTGTGTCGATTAAAACCTCAGGGGGTATGTTTAATAAATACGGCCTCACTAGCGATGTTTTTATAATCTTATTTGACAATGATGCAGACACATTAAATCGCACAAAGTGTTCATAGTCTATCAAATTGTCTTTCAAATCCTTAACCGCATCTCCGAAATATAGCCCTGATTTCATATGTTCGGGTTCAACAATCTGGTATGTACCATAATCTCTGATAAAACCTGACATCACAACATCCACATCGTATTGTTCGATGATTTCAATCATATCTCTAAACATGTCAGGTTCTATCCAGTCGTCAGAATCAATACATGCTATATAATTGCCTTGAGCAACTAACGCTGCTACTCTTCGGGCACTCCCAGATCCTTCATGAGATTTGTTTATTACCTTTATCCTGCTATCTTGTCTTTGAAGCTCGCACATGTAATTGTAGCTTCCGTCATCCGAACCGTCATTAACACATATTATTTCATAATTACTATATGATTGATTTAAAATGCTACTTATACAACGCTTAAGATATTGTTCAGTATTATAAACAGGAACAATTACAGAAATCATTGTTTCATGATCATTCATGTCAAGTATCATCCCTCCGTGAAAACACATCACTTGTTTTCATTTCCATAGCGCAAGCACTGGACGACGTTTTTCAGACAGCCCCAAGACATCAATTTTTGAGTATTTCTCCAGTAAAAGTGTTTCTTTTCTCCAGGAATTCATAAAAGAATCCAAGATTTTATCAGAAATAGACGAAATCGGCCTCATCTCTCTTTGCCATGACATGTCCTCATTCCATCCAAATCTATGTCCTTCTCCTTTTAATTCCAATCTGTTGCCATCTAGATCATATAATTCATTCCAGAACTCTGCATCCTCATAAAAGATAACATCTTTTGTATGATCAAAGATATCCTGGAATAACCTGTTCTTTTCTTTTATATGATGTAATACAGAAAAGACTATAGCTGCATCAAAACAATACAATCCGTTTTCTTCAAGTATTTCACCCAATTCAACATGTTCGAGATTTCGGTCATAAAACTTCATTCCTAACTGATATCTCTTTTCTGCAGCAAAAGCATACTCCATTGCTGTTCCCATAATTCCAGTATTTGAATAATCTATTCCTATGGTTTCTTTTGCTCCAAGTAGTTTGCTCTGAAAGCAAAACCATCCACTATTACAGCCAATATCCAATAAATTTTTTCCATAAAAGTCATAATTTGAAACCAGAAAATACATTCGATCAAAATTATATCTTTCTCCTGCACCATGAGGCGTCTTTTCCTCTCCTTCGGGAAAAATATTAACACCTAAATTATGATAGTTATATACACCTAATGCTGTTTCAGCTAAGCTTTTTTCGTTTGATTTCATATCATTACGCTCCTTCT
>JAEEGL015102752.1_pt1 | contig 14183 bp, 16 predicted proteins | sample 9134231 | NCBI WGS metagenome assembly JAEEGL01 (sample SAMN16246548, study PRJNA631951) | gut metagenome | biome: gut microbiome; feature: rumen; material: fiber-attached | host: Bos | place: Iran: Karaj | collected 2018-10 | reverse complement strand
GCGTTTATATCAGAACAGAAGCAGGTCTGGCGCAAAAGAAAAGCCCGGCGCACATTAAGTACGCCGGACGTAAGTCGGTATATGTCAGTTGGTCACATGGTATGGGTTTCGGTGTAGAAGGCGTAGGCAAGGAGAATGCAACAGACGACTGCTACAACTGCTGCAATTGTTGTGGCTATGTTCATTGGAGAAGTGCCTTAAGTGCCGTGATTTCGCTTGCGGTAAGTGAAACGTTACCCAAGGTCATCATCGGACCGTCTAACGGATCGTTTGATACGGTGAACAGATTACTTCTGTAGTCGTCGGCAGTACCGTTACCAACCTGAAGCAGGTCGTATGGATTGGTCTGGTTGTACTTACCAAGGATGATTTGGTCATCGCGCGAAGCAACCAAGCCTTCACCGATCATTGATACTTTTTTGAAGTTGGTGCCGTTACTACGGTTGGAGCAGTTGTTACCAAGGATATTGACTGCGTAAACTACGCTGCCAGAAACACCACCGTAGATGTGGTTTCCGTAGCCAATCATGGTACTGTCTTCGACGTAATCGCCGGTTGTGTTGCCGTAGTCTAACGCGTTAACACAAGCATTGTGTTTGCCCAGATTCTGGTTTGCGCCGACGACGAAGTTCCATTTACCATTGTTGTTGACTTTGTTGTTGTAACCGGCAATAAGTGATTCAAGGTTGGTGTGTTGAATACTGTTCTTACTACCGAATACTGCCATGTGCTTTGTGGTAGAAGTGCGGCCGTCATATCCACCGGTATCAGGATCAGGAGTAGTGTCTACGGAAGTAGTACCGTCAAGGAAGTTTTGGTTACCAATGACGATAGATTCAACGCCGTAGTTCTCGTTCTTATAACCGGCAGTAAACGCCTGGTTGGCGCCTGCAACGTTACGATAACCGAAAGTGGCAGCATCTTGTACACCAAGATTTACGGTGTTCTTACCACCGAAAACAAGGTTTTCCATACAAGCATATGGTTCACTCGGTGCAGGTCTTGATTGTAATCCAATTACATTTTCTTTTCCTAATACGGTATTGTACTTATCTGAACTGTAAGTTGTGTTGTTACCACGCGCGAGTACAAGGTTGTACTGGATAAGTTTTATTGGACAAGCCACCAAGGAGTCTATTTTGGATGAATAAGTTTCATTGGCGCCGTATACATAAGGATAACCGCGATCATCTGCTGGTCCAACTTTTTGATGTACATAGGTCTGTGTCAGGTTTTCGTTCAGATAGACGTATAATGCCACATCACCTGTGCCGGGATCAACGTGCGGCTGTACTTTTACTTGACCATCGTCGTAGAAAGGAAGTTTCAGTATAAGATCAACTTGTTCGGCGGTATTGTCATCCATGGTCATAGTAGCCTTACCAGTAAGGCTTATGTTGTTGATGCCAGTACCACCTTCGACGTTGCTTTCGATGTCAGTCCAGTCTTTCAGCTCAAGATCTGTCATGTTGTCAACGCCAATACCGGGTTCACCTTGCGGACCGGGCATCGGAAAACGACCGACATTGAACCAGAAGTCTTCCGGATGGTTGCCGTTCGCGCGCGTCCAGATGTACATCGTATAAGGCGGTTCGGTACCGATCAAATACGCGTCACCGAATTCGTACGGATTGTCAGGATCATCCGGTGGGATGTCAGACACTTGCGCCGCCTCACCGATAACTTTTATACCAAGCTCGGTCAGTTCGGCTTGGTCGGCCAAATACTCGGTAAGATATTCAACCTGTTGTTCGAGGTTACGATAAACTTTACCGTTCCAAATCATTGTTTTGATTTTCCTCCGTATTTAGATTTTTATCGTACTGTTCCTTTGCATAGAACCAGTAATCGTTTGTCCAATAGATCTCGTCTTTCTTCATTGTGAAGATGCCGAAGATTACGGCAAAGACCAACGTAACGGCGTAACTGATAAGCGCCAGATAGTCGAATTTTAAGATCATATTGGTAATTGCTACTAATGTCGCCATTGTAGTAATCATTAAGGTTGTGCCTTTAAAGCCATAGGACCTTGCTTGGTATTTTGCTGGGCTAAGTGGTCGATAGATCTTGTTTTTGACCTTGTTGAGCATTTCGGTTGCTTCGATGTACTTTGGATCACACAAAATGTTTGTTTTACCTTGTTTTTTGAACGCGGTAAAGATCGTCAAGTTGATGATAGTAACTGAAACTTTCTCAAACCAGAATAAGAACCACCCGGCGCGCGTCGAAGGAAGTGCAAGTCCTGCATCAGCCTCCGACCGCAAGAACGGGAATACCAGTAAAACTCCAAGGCACAGAACCGCAATAATGAAGTACCACAAGTTTTGGCGCAATACTTCTTTTGCGTGTTCGTTCATTACTGCCCAAGTCTCCTGTCAATTTCTTTGTTGATTGATGCTTTTGATTTATAGTATTTGTATAACGGCCAGAAGATTAGTTCTTCAAGGAAACAAGCTACGGCGAAGGTGACGATAATTGCCATATAATGGTCAACTACCATAAAGACGCCGATCAGCAAGACCCAGATGACACTGCGCAAGTGCGACTTCATCACGAGATTGATGACACATAAGATCAGAGCAACGGTAAAGGTAATACCCATCGTCAGCTTCTGGGTCGTATCACCAACCACGAAGGCTCGCGCGAAGAAGAACAGAATCGGACCGAAAAGACAAATTACTGAAAGGATAAAGCAAATCCATTTCTTTTTTTGATAGTTACTGGTTATGTCTGCCATTTTGTTTCATGACCTCCAGTTCTTCAAGAATAAGGTCTTCTTTTCCTTCCTTTTCTCGGATCATGTCTGCCACGGCGCGCATTTGAAGTGTCGCTTCCTGGAGTTGATCTTGGGTAGAACGAACCATCGCGCGAAGCACTTGGTTATCTTTCTTAAGGTTAGTAATGGTTGAATCATCACGAACCTCGGCGCGAAGTGACTTGAACTGGAAAATGACCTTGAAGAGCATAAAGAGACCTGAGACAAGAGTACCGATAGACGGTAAAAGGGCAATAAGTACGAGTTGAAGATCAGACATTTAGTTGCCTCCTTTGATTAAATTGTTGGAGGAATGCCGCAGTTTTGATAGTCATTGATGAAATCTTCTGCGGTTTCCCAAATTTCTTGGAAGGTTTGGGTACGATAGTTTCCGTAGACAGAAGGATAGTCGTCGCACATCAAGGCGTCGTCTACGACTTCCTCGGAGCCAGGAATTGATCTGTACCATAACGGAGCTTGTGGCATCACGAACTTGATGAAAAGCTTTTTGAAGCGTCCGAGGAATTCTTCGGTCACGTCGGTTTCCAATAGCTCATTAAGCATTGAATAACCTTCAAGCTTACCACGTTTTAAGGTGGAAGCAGACTGGCTGTTGATACCGGTTAACGGTTCAAAGGCATCAGTGCCCGGCTCGGTGTCGGGGTTCTCCGCATGGTTGTTGATTTTGATGGAACTGTTCATGACGTCATCACTGTCAGGATTAAGCTTTGCAAGTTTCTCCTGGATGATAAGGCGCTGCTTCCATGCTGGGCCATATTCAAAAATAGTCGTGAAGACTTTGTATTTGAATTGATTTTGGTCAGAAGAAGCAATGGAATTGTTACCGTACTTTGCATACAGTAAGTAATACAAAGTTTCGATAAGGTTGTTTGTGTAGTTACTCGGTGTCGGCATCTGATGTACCTCCTTGCGCCGGACTTTGTGTCGGTTGCTGCTCTGCCTGAGCCCCGTCACCGATCATGGCATCCATATTGCGGTCGGCGCCAGAACTGACTTCTGACAGATCACACCAGATACCAAATCCGGTAATACTGTTGACGATATCGCACCAGTTCTGTCTGTTCCATAAAGCATCTTGAAGGGTAAAGCCGCTTGTACCCATGTTAACGGCGTTTTCGTAGTTGGTTGTATGAGCTTTCTTTTCGAACAAGCCGCCGTTTTCTACGCCGTGGATACCAAGGCGGAAGTTGTCCATTGACTGCATTGACAGTAAGAACTCCTCGGCTTTTGCGACCTGACCACCAGTAAGTTCCTGGAAGTCAATGCCACCATCAATCGGAATCCACTTTAAGCCATTAAGCGCAGCGAATTCGACCAGACGGGAAGCTAATTCGACGTTGGATTGCTCGTCCTGACCGTCGACACGGACGCCGCAGACTCCGGTTGCGGCAGAAAGTGCAGTTGCCACATAAGGGAAGATACGTGATTCGTAGTCGATTACCTGTTCGGTCAGTTTATATTTTGGAAGGACTTGTTGTGAAAGTTGACGCGTATAGTCAGAAAGGATGACGGCGCTGGAAAAGGCGATTTCCGGATTTCCAAGAACCTTTTCGTAGTCGACCGGATCATACAGGACATTCGCGGTGATGTCTGATAAAAGAACCGTAGTAAGATCTTTTGATTTGCGCGCGTCTTCAATTGTTTTGATTTCGGCGTCGTTTTTGCCATTGAACGGAATAGGTGAAATTGCTTTGTATCTGCCATAAATGTCGATTGAACTGTTCAAGACAAAAGGCAGAACGGCAAATTCGTCTGTGCCCGGTAAATAGAACCAAGCTACCTGTCCACGGTAATACAGCATACGCTCGATCATATTTCCGGTGAGTCCGCGCGGCAGGTTATACCATTTGAAACGGTTTACGTGAATTTGTTCATCATTCAGGCGTAAAACCTTTTTCATTTCATCTTTCGGAGAAAAAGATGGTTTAAAGCCCATAGCTTCAAGTGTTTGATAGTCGGGCAAAATAGGTCTTCCTCTTCCTGCCATTAAGTGTTACCTCCTGTTGAGTTTGATATATCTGCTCCACGTTGGGTTCTGTAAGAAGAAGGTGCGCTGATTGTGCCAGGACGAATAGTACCAGGAACAACCTGTCCAGGAACCATAAACGGATACGCTTGGCCGGCGACGCTGAAACGTTCTCTTTCACGTGCGAAACGTTCACGAAGTTCTGCGCCGCTGTTCGGTGCCGTATCAGCATCTTGGATGTGCTGTTGCGCACGGTCGGCTGCTTCGGCATTGCTTCTTGGAGGTCTGGCGCCGGATTGTTCAAAATCATGAACACGAGTCGCTTCGTAGTAACGTTCATTAGCAGCATCTTCAGCCGCCTGGCCGCTTGCTTCATATCGTTTTTGAAGCTCTTCGATACTTTCCTTGGTACCTTCGACGCCTTTCTGAATGCCACCTAATTTTTTTAAGGCAGCAATCGAACCTAACATAGCATTGATATTAGCTTGTAGACTCATCTTAAGTACACTCCTTTTTGGAATTCGTTATTTAGTTCGTCTACGAAATGCGTATCGAACTTGGTATTGATGTTAATGATAGTTCCCTGAATAAAGCCACGATCAATGTCAGACTGACCTTCGTAAGAATGCCATCTGTTATCAACAAAAGCAGACGGGTTAGAAATGACACCAACATTCATACTTTTGTTAATGATAAAGTTGATAACGGCGCTTTCTTCTTCTTCGGTACAAGTATAAGTACTAAAGATTGGGAAATATCTGTTATCGACGTTGAAAGCAGTTGTGCGCACAAGCGTTTTCGGCATAGCTTGAACATTGCCCAATTGAAGTTCGTGCATATCAGTTGCATAAGATTTGTTTTCCTTATACATCTGTTCACTGATCATAACGTCTCCTACGCCGGCAGCTGCTGATACAACACCACCGACAACGGCGCCAACGGGTCCACCGGCCATTCCGCCAGCTGCAGCACCTGCTCCGGCGCCAGCCACGGCTGAGCCAATTTGGTTCCAACGTTCATATTTGCGCGCCACATCAAGGTGTGCAATTTCGCGGTCGAAGATTGTTTGATAGTTTTTGTTATTTTCTTGATATTGTACCCATGCGTCATTCAAACGAGCAAGTGAATAGTCACCGCCGCAGATAAGACCACGTGGATCACTTGAAAAGGTTGAAGGTCCATACAAACCGCCCCAGATCGGCGCGACACGAATATATGGATTAACCGGAACGTAAGTACATTTGACAGTAAAGCCAGTCAAACCATTATTCTTTGCAACGGAGAAGTCAAATGAACTGGAATAGTTCGGCGCAGACAATCTCCATTTGTAGACGAGTTCTTGAAGTTTCTTTCCAGAAGAAGGTAAGGTTCCTTCATAAGGAATAACACGGGAAAAGGTGCAATATGGACAAGCAAAGATTGCGCCGACCATGTTAGCACTGCTGTTTACGATTGTAGCTGTGTCACAGATTTCTGGATGGCTGTTAACCGTGATACTTCCATCGTTGTTGATGAATTCCTCCGGAAGCGGACAGTAAGGCAAGATCTGGAAGTCGTACTCAGAAGCGCTGGTGTTTTCTTTACTGAAGGCAGTAACTGCCGCAAGGTTTAGTTCTTTATTGGTCTGAATGGAAACTCCATCAACAGTAATGTTAATGTCACCATAAGGCAAGCACCACATGTAATACGGAGCATCTTTGCAAATAGTTCCAGCTACTGGAACTTTTGCTGTGATTGCGCCGGCCGGAATGGTCTCAGTCAAGGTAATTCTGATTAAGTTACACTTAAAGCCAAAGACAAGGTTTTGCTTCGTTGCCGCAGTAGGAGACTGATAATAACCAATGTTACTATGGGACTGAACAAAGTAGTTACCAGAAGTAAGAAGTTGGTCAGTAATCGGATAGTTTCCGTCTTCCTCTACAAAATGGCTCGGATCGCCATGATACGGATTAGGACTGTTCAGGAAGCGCGTCTGTTGGGTTCCATTTACGATAGTTACATTAATTCGATAGAACTTGTGATCGGTTGTATCATAAAGGATCTTACCGTTGTACTGGTTGTATATAAGCGTTCCTTCAGCTTGCGTCTTTAAATCATACATACCACGGATGTGGTTTCGGATAACTGTTTCGACGGATTCGCGCGGATATACGGCAGGCGTGTAATACGGGTTGTTATCGATTTGGTATGGATAATACGGTGTAGCATTAGGTGTAGGAATGTTTCCTTCTGCCAGCATCGGCATCCATCCGATAGACGATTCTCCTGTGCGCTGCCATGCTAACCACATCTGAATATCTGCATTTCCATTCGGAAGATAGTAGATTTCATGGTCTGCTTCCCATTGCTCATGATCGTCCGTAGAAAGGTCATAAGTATCAGCGCCAAGGTTTACGATCACAGAAGAAGGAGCCTGCGCACCGTAGAACACCAACCAAGGACATCCTGTTTTGTCTTTGATTAATTCTTCTTTGGAAAGAATTTGGTTTACGCTGATCGGTTCAGGATTGAAGTTTAGCATAGAAGTATTTGGAAGAATTGCGCGGCTGATATATGAAGTTGAATTCATAAGATCTGCCCATGCTTCTGCAAACACGTCCCTGCGCAAGTAACATCTGTACTGACCACGATGGGTTCTTTGTGTTTCAAGAATAAACCATCTTGAATCTACCGTAGTTGCGTCTTCAGACGTAATAAGATAATCCGGCTCAGTAGAAAAGTCAACATTGTTAGGACTTACATAAACAGTAGTAATTCCATCATTCGGATTCCAAAGTTTGATGTCCTCCACAGACTTAATCAAGTTTGGCGCCATGGCTCCACCGAAATAATCTTCAACAGTGTCTTCACTTTTCATGACCCGGTTCGCGTAGTTATTGTATTTTAAGAAGTATAAATATTTCAAATGTTATACCTCCATTGAAGTCGTTTTGTTCTGACGTACTTGGCGCGCGACCTAAAACCGATATGATTATGCGGCCGGCGCCGTATACGTCTTTTTATTGAAAGAGCCTTTTTTCGACTTGCTCAGGTCGTTACAGAAGAGCCTACTATGGCTTAGGCTTCGTTGATAGAAACGAAAGGCAGGTACGCCAGACGATCCGGATCGGCAAATGCCCAGGTCAGATATCTGTTGGTCGTAAGAGCTTTCGGATTCCAGAACTCGGTCTCGGTCTGGAAGCTGGACAGATACTTCACGGCTTTCTTATGGACGATCTTGCAGATCTTCTTCGCGTTGACCGCGTAGGCGTGGACCGTGGAGTAGAAGGTGATCGGGTAAACTTTACCGTCGATGGTGAAGTTACCGGTACCGGTTGTCTCGGCAGTGGACGGAGCCACGATCGGAGTACCGGAAGGAAGAAGATCGCCAGGGAATACGTTCTTGATGTAGGTGCCGGTAGCAGAATATGCGCCGACAGCGTCCACACGGATCTTGTATTCCTCAAGCGCACGATGGGTCGTGCCGTTTGCGGTAGTAGAACTGGTGACCTTATCACCGAAGTATCTTGCCGCAAGGACCTTACCGTTCTTCACAAGGTTGTCCTTATGGAAGATGGTAGGAAGGTCGGTGTAAAGGACTTTGTTGTAGAAGTCCGCGTTCCAGATGATCTCGAACTTGTCTTCGTCGAACGCATCCATGAAGGTGTTGTCATTGAAGTCACGAGAAGGATCGCCGAGCTTCACGAAGGTGTCCGCGATGGTCTTCGCGATGAGCTGCGCTTCAAGACGGTTGGTTTCCTCGTCCGTTGCGCCGGTCGTAAAGGTGATGGTCTGGGTCTGGGAACCGACCGCAGATTCGGTCGTGCCGGCGTAGACGTTGCACTTCAAGGTGTCGTACAGACGTTTGGTCTTACCGACCTGCGCGCCGACCACTGCCTGGAATGCGGAGAAGACTTCCGGCGCCATCCATGCACGTTTGCTCAGATATTCCTCGGTGTAAAGACCGATCTGACGCTTTTTGTTGATTTCGATCTCCTGTTGAGTCGGCTTTACGCGCATCTCGGGCTGGAGAACGTTGGTGTCATTCTGATCCCAGTCACGGCTGGAAAGAATGTCCATAGAAGTATAAACGGATTTGTCGCTGTACATGCCGCCATCGACGCGCCATTCTGACGCAAGGCTTCCGTCAAGCCCAGACAGGCTGTCCGCATAGGTCTCGATAAGACGATAAGCGTTAAACAGACTGTTGTAGAAACTGTTGGTATTCAGGGTACCAGAAAAAGCAGCCAATTTAATTGACCTCCATTAATTTTATTTTACTTGTCCCTTAACACGTTTGCGATACTTGCGACGAAAAGATTATCATCACCATTAGACTGTTCAAGAGCATATTCAAGGAGCTGACGCGTTTTCAGAGCTTCTTCGCGCGCCCCGTTCAAGTCTCGATCGCCTTCTGATGCTTCGAAGATAGACCGCTGTCCTTTCGCGACAAAAAAGTCGTCGATCGCCAAAAGGTCTTTCGCATGCTGGCAAGCAGAATGGACTTCGTGTCCTGCCATTTCTTTCATCGCGACCTTAAAGTTGTCTTCGAGTTCTTTTGTCGTGTCCTTCTCAGGCTCTTCTTTACCGGTGAATTCTCCGTTGAGAATCTTCTTGTAAAGACGGTTGTAATCTTCTTTTGCTTTTTCGAGTTCGGTCTTAGGAACCATAGTTTTCAGTGCTTCGGCAAGTTGGGCTTCTGCGTCCAAAGTCTTGTCGTTTTCGTTTTGGTTTTCAGCCATAGGTATTATTCCTCCGTAAATTCTGTCCTTTTAGGACGTATTATTGTAACCAAAGGTAGGAGTCGAACCTACAACTACCGGTCACGCCCCGGCTGCACTACCACATGATCTTTTACCATTAGCCTTCTTTGGCAGTATTCAGATCAATTGTGCTACTTCGGTATAAAATGTGCCCGGCGCAGAAGACGCCTGTCAGAGAAACGAAACTACGAAACGAAATTATTTTCGCGTTCGCGCCGGGACAGCAAAAAACTTAAAAATGAACGTTGGGCACTCCGATTAGATGTAGCGTGGTGAATTACTCCACTTGGTCGCCGGTAGCTCTTCGCTAATTCTCCGATCTATACCAATTTTACAAGATATTAAAAGGCGCCACTTTGCTCAACACCGAAAGGTAGAGCCAGTAGTATCCTGGATACCAGTCGGATTAAAACGATTTATGTCTTGCGTAGTAAAGTTAACTGCTCAACAAAGAAAGCCTGAGAAACTAAGTTGTTGAACCGATAAACTTGTGCATCAAATCGTTCAAATACTTTTGTTTTCAGGTCAGGTACATATGGTACATCAAGGTACGGGCGCATAGCCGTTTTCTTCTTTACATTTTCTTTGTTATAACGACGTATGATATTGTCGTCCCAAACGGTGAACCATTTGTCCTTTTCCTTTCCAAACATAATAATTTCGGTCGGGCGCTGAAGACGTCCTTTGTAGATCAGCGCACGGCTTTGTCGTAACTCATTTGTGTAGTTCGACATATTGTTGCCGCCAAGAATATCAGCAATAGAACCTTGACGGTCTTTTAGGTATTCTTCGGTATTTTCAATGTTGTCAATGACACATCTTTTGGATCGAAGATAAAACCTGCCAACCTTTTCAGGCAAGAAGTTGAATGCCTTAAGGATGGATGATGCTTCTTCAAGTGTATTACCGATCAGAAACACACGAACCTTTTGTTTGTTTGTTCTGGCGATATTTTCGCACATACCCATGAAGTTATATAGGACGGAGAAACTTGTGCGCTTTTCTCCTTGTTCAAGCTGGAACTCGTCTAAGACGATATTTGTCCAGCCTTTGAAATCTTTGTCGTAGAAACCTACGCCTTTGAGCTTTCCGAACTGGCTTAACGGACAGACCGTCATAAAATGTTCGCCTTTGTTGTAGACGTCCATTCCTTTTGTAGTCAAATCAAGATTAAAGATACGGACGAGGTCTGGGTCAACCAGTTTATTGGCTTTGTTGCACAAAAGCGCTTTTGTTGACGTTTCACTTATACGCATCCAGTAATTCTTCACGTCGGCGCCAAGTAGTTTTTTCTGGTTACATAAAAACTTTGTGACTGCGTAAGACTTACCGGTCATACGGCTTCCGATAATCACATAGAACAATGCCCATTGATTACCCAAAAGTGAATTAAGGTTATAGAAACGAGCCTTGGCATGAGCTTTCTTCTGTTTTAAGGTTGCCATTAAATTACGTAGCCCCAATGCGGATTGTCTGACATAAAGTCATACATATCGTCACTGAAGTCAAACCAAATCGTAAAATCTTTTTGGCCTGCGTATCTGGCGCGAATCCTTACTTCGTATCGTTGTTCGGCGTCATTCCATGTAATATCTTCATCGGTTACACGGTCTAATGCGCCGAGCCTTGCCGCCATTCTTTGGGTCACACCTTTCTGTGCCCAGTATTTTCTGATGTTATGCCAAGCTCTTTCTGCTTTTGTGACGAATGCTTGCGAATTGCCATATTTTAGCACCGCCATCTTTTTGTCGATTTGTTCTTCTGCCATAAGTGTCTTAATTCTATTGGTAAATCTATCGCGCGAAATGCCGCCACGAATAAACTTATCCAAAGTCGCCTTATTTAGCTCATAAGCCCTGGCGCAGAACTTGTCAATTGATTCAGGACTGTTTCCATAGTTACCTGAAGGCAGCTTCAAAGCGCCGTGAAATTCATATGCCACGATCAACAATCCTCCAACTGTTATTTGTTTCTACCAGTTTATATACTGGTGTATTATCCGGAAGTGGATCGGTTAACAGATTGATCCACGTTCCGTCTTCGTGTTTCAGACGATATTCTGGAACACCGCGCCATTTCGGTTTTTGTCCTGCAACCTGCCAGTTGGCGCCACTGTATCTTGCGACAACATCAATAGCTTCTTCTTTGAACTGCCCAAGACCCATTCCAATATCCAGATCAAATCGCGGTCTGGCGCTGTGTATGGAGTCTGTGTTACAGAAGATTGTGTCATCATCAACAAGACTTTTTATGAATTTGTTACATTTTTCAACAACATAAGTTCTGAAAAATGGATTTCTTCTTTGGTAATAGCCGATAGCAAAGTTAAGCATTGCTTTGTATTTGTTTGCTTTTTGCTTATCGCCTTTAGCTTTATAAAGTTCCTTTAACTTAAAGCAGTTCTGTGCCCAAGTCTTAAAAGGAGAATCAATCAGTTTGAATTTGATTTCGGCCTTAATGCTTGATCCAGTTTCGATAAGCGCAAACTTATCGCCAATATCAACGAATCCAACTTCTCCTTCTTCCACATAGCCACTACCATAGCTCTGCTTAAAGTCAGGTATTTTATCAGCGATAACAGATCCATACGCCGAATTAAGGTCGTAAATCCACACGTGGCGCACTTCGCGTCCATCGTATACTGGATTGGTCCACAAGAAGGCTCCTGCGCTTTTTTCGTACTTTCCATAGTTATCTTTCTCCAAGTCAACATCCTGGCGCCAGTCCACATTTTCCAGTTCAGGCACCCGGTATGCTAATTGCATTTGTCTATATGCTTCAGCCGGTTCAACAGGACGCATATTCTGCGCGCCGTCTAACCGAAACACATACGTTTTTGTCTTGCGCGCAAGTCGCGCCGTAACTTTTACTTCAAGAACATTAGCATCAATGCAAGCATAAGCAGAAAACGTAAATCTTTTGTCCCGTTGCGCTTCGGCCAATCTGGATGGATACCAGCACAGGCCTGCATTTTCAACCTGTTCCAAGATCTTATTCATTTCTTGGATGGTAGACACTTCTACCTGTTCAATTTCCTTCATAATGACCTCCAGCTGGTGTTCGGTGGGACGTCCAACACCAGCCGAAGACCAAAGCATTTTGGACGGGTTTTTCTTTCCCGTTCTATTTATAAGTAGATTTTATAGCTCTACATTATAATTTTTTGTGCGAATTTTAAGAAAAATAGAAAATTTGGGACGCCATATCTCGCCATACGACGTCCCGTTGGAGAAATAGGAAAATGTCTGTTAAACTTCCTATGACTTTTGTTAGAAAACTTTATCCCAAAGATCGTTTACGATCCTTAAGTAAAGTGAAATACGGTTTTGAACTATTCCTTGTATGTCATCCACCGTAAATTCTTTATCGTTTTTCGCGGCTTCGCGCCGTAAACGGTCAATCGAATACGAAAGATCAATCAGCTCATTTGAAACCGAAATAGCTTCTTTCAGCTCATTGGCTTCATTTCTTTTCTTTTGATGTCTCAAACCTGTTCTTTTATCCATTTTCTTACACCGCCTTAAAAATAACGTGTTTATAATGATCGTTTTCCAAAGCATAAACCGTAGCCATTGTTTGGATTAAGCCTTTTGATGTCAGACAAGATGCCGGCAAAATAATTGTATTCGAATCATAACAATATTTTCCGTGAGTCTGTCCTTTTGTCACAAACATCGGCAACTTTGCTGCTTTTTCATATTCACCGGCAAAGAACAATGCTCGTTCTGCCTGGATTCCATACATAAGTTCTTTATGAGTAATTGCACCTTCGACAAAGAAAATCGTTGGCTCGTCAGTTGCTGAAACAAACACAAATAATGCATTCGGCGCCTTGTTCTTGTAGTGTCCTACACGTAGCTCATGATTGTCTAATTCCTTATCAACAAATCTCCAATCCGGCCGATAGCTCGACTTAATATCCAGCATCAAGTTATCACGAACAAGATCATAACCGCCGTCAGGTCCTTCGGACATAGCTTTGTCCAACTGAATTCCTAATACTTGTGTCTTAAATACGGCCTCACACAAAAAACCACGTCTCATATATTTCGCTTTTGAATCCGAAATATCAATCTTACTGCGAAGTCTGTCCATAATCCTGTCACAAACTTCTTCGTGTTCTTTGAGCTGTGCGCCTGTCAAATAAATTGCGTTTTTCCAAATCATCTACTTAATCCTCCTGTGCGCCGGGTTGCACGTCATATTTTTTTTCGTTATTTTCTTTCCCGGACACTTATAAGTAGATCTTTCCTTTTCTTTCTTCAATAAAATTATACCACAAATTTGACCAAAAATCAAATTTTCATTACATTCCAGCATACGAGAAAACTTGAAATTCTCCTAAAATTTTGGTATACTATATATAGAAAATGATAAAATGGAAGAGTCCATCCATTAGCCTATTATTCTCCTTGCCTACGCCTTCTACACCGAAACCCATACCATGTGACCAACTGACATATACCGACTTACGTCCGGCGTACTTAATGTGCGCCGGGCTTTTCTTTTGCGCCAGACCTGCTTCTGTTCTGATATAAACGCGATTTACGTACAGAGCTTCCTTGCGCGTAATCATATTGTCATATACCATAGTTCAGTCATTCCATAATACTAAACTAATCGTTTATTGGTTTCCTGTTTCATAGTTCATACTGTAGCTTATGTATTTACATTCATTACTTTGTCTTCTATTCTATTT
>JAEEGL014144655.1_pt1 | contig 14183 bp, 11 predicted proteins | sample 9134231 | NCBI WGS metagenome assembly JAEEGL01 (sample SAMN16246548, study PRJNA631951) | gut metagenome | biome: gut microbiome; feature: rumen; material: fiber-attached | host: Bos | place: Iran: Karaj | collected 2018-10 | reverse complement strand
GTATCAGCATCAATAAGACGGAAAAGATGTTTTGGACAGGCAGCGGCACATTTTCCACATGCTACACATTTTGATTTATTAACATGAGGAAGACCATCATCATCCATATAAAGAGCACCAAAAGGACAAACCTTAACACAATCTCCAAAACCAATACAACCAAAGGCACATTTTTTAGTACCACTCATTGTAAGCTGAGCAGCTTTACAGGTTTTAATTCCGATATATTCTGCTTTATCTGCTGCACAATCTTTTGTTCCTGCACATGCAAGAAAAGCGATTTTTGGTTTAACTTCAACTCCAGCCTGACCAAGAATCTGAGCGACTTTTGTAGCACAGTCTGCACCACCGGCAACACAACCGTTTGTTGGAGCATCTCCTTTTACAACAGCAGCTGCAAAAGCATCACAACCGGCAAGACCACAACCACCACAGTTTGCACCACTTAGCGCATCTCTTACCTGCTGAACTTTAGGGTCAGTATCAACATGGAAAATCTTCTTAAATAATCCTAGAAGAACTCCAAGCAGGAAAGCGATAATAACAGCTACTATTATTGTGTATAAAATTATATTCATATTGCTCACCTACTTTATTAATCCCTTAAAGCCAAGGAATGCAAGACTCAAAAGACTTGCACACAGATATAAGATTGGAGTTCCCTGGAATGCCTTTGGAACATTTGCAGTTTTTACTCTGCTGCGAACTCCACTCATTATTACCATTGAAATAAGGAAGCCCATTGCAGAACCAAATGCATAAACAAGACTCTGAACATAATTATAGTTTTTAGAAATACAATTAATTGTAATACCAAGAACAGCACAGTTAGTTGTAATCAAGGCAAGGTAAACACCCATTGCATTATATAAGCCTGGAGACATTTTCTTGAGGAAGAACTCAACAAGCTGTACAAGAGAAGCGATTACAAGAATAAAGAAAAGTGTTTGTAAGAACTCAAGTCCAAGAGGAACCATTACAAGCTTATAAATTGGCCAGGTAACAGCTGTAGCAAGCATGATTACGAATGTTGTAGCAAGTCCCATTCCAGTTGCTTTTTCTGTATCGTTTGTCATTCCAATAAAAGGACAGATGGCAAGATACTGAATAAAAACAACATTATCTATAAGTGCAGATTTTATAAAAAGTTTGATTGTTTCCATTATTGTGCACCTCCCTCAGGAGTTTCTGTATTTTCGGCTTTCGCTGCGGCAAGTTTTTCTGCAGCCAGTGCTTTTGCGGCGGCAATCTTTGCGGCTTTTTCTGCAGCCGCTGCGGCTTTGGCCTGTTCTTCGGCTTTTATTGCAGCGATCTCAGCTTCATCAGCTTTATTTTTCTGATACTGTTTCCAGGCTTGTAAAACTGCTGCAAGAATTCCAAATACAAGGAAGCCACCAGGAGCACTATTAAAAATACCGATTCTATATGCTTCTGGAATAATTTCAATTTTTAAGGCAGTACCTGCAAAAATAGTTCCACCACCAAGTACTTCACGAATAAGAGAAATTGCAACAAGTACAATTGTATAACCTATTCCCATTCCCAAAGCATCTAGAATTGAAGCACCTACTTTATTTTTTGAGGCAAATGCTTCAACACGGCCCATAATAATACAGTTTACAACAATAAGAGGAATAAATACTCCAAGTGCATTATAAAGAGATTCAACATAAGCATTTAATACAAGCTGAACGATTGTAGTAAATGCTGCAATAACAGTAATGAATACTGGAAGACGAATTGCAGACGGTATCAATTTACGGAATAAACTGATTACAATTTCACTCATTACAAGAACGAAAGTCATACCAACTCCCATTCCAAGTCCATTAAATACACTTGTTGTAACACCAAGTGAAGAACACAAACCAATATTCAAAACAAGAAGAGGATTTTCACGGAGGAAACCGTTTGTAAATGTTTTAAGTTTGTTCAATTTATCAGCCATTAGTTTACCCCCTTCATATTAAAATATGTAAAAAGATTTTTTGTACCTTCATTAATTAAAGAAGAAACTGCAACACTTGTAATTGTGGCTCCGGAAATTGCATCAAAGTTTTTACCTGCAGTAAATCCTTCCTTAGCATTCTTACCTTCAAACTGACCATAGAAAGTCTGACCATTTGGAAGCTTAAATGTCGGATCATTTGCTTTTAAACCAAATCCAGGTGAATCTGTAAGTTTAAGGAATTTGAGTCCTGTTACAGTTCCATCAGCTTTCATACCAATAAGAATTGAGCCCTGATCATAAGTAGGTCCTGTTACCTGTGCAGCACCACCAATTATCTTACCGTCTTTTTTTGCAACATATATTTCATCAACAGTAATTGCACCAACAACAGGAGGTGTAAAATCATTTACAGTTTCAAAAGTTAATCCTGAATCAGGGAAGAATTCCTGCATTGCCTGACTAACTTTACGTTCCTGATTTTTTGCAATCTGAGGAGCTGTAAAATTGTTTACAAGAGCAAGAACTGAACAACATACCACTGCATAAATTGCAAGAATCAATCCGAGGCGAAGCATACTCCAGATATTTTCTTTTTCTGTTTTAACATTATCTGACATTACTTTACCTCCTTACTATTCGAAGAATCTGCAGGACGACCTGCTTTTTTACCATAACCATATTTTCTGGCTGTAAGATTATTAAGGAATGGAGCAACACTGTTCATAATCAAAATAGAGAACATTACACCTTCCGGATAACCTCCAAAATGTCTGATTAGGAATGTTATAAGACCACATCCAAAACCGAAAATCAAACGGCCTTTCTTTGTAAGAGGTGCTGTTGCATAATCAGTTACCATAAAGGTTGCACCAAACATGAGTCCACCAGTCATAAGAGACATAGCAAGATTTTCTCCTGCAATTAATGAACAAACAGCAACTGTACCAACCATTGCAACAGGAGCTCTCCAGTCAATGATGTGAGCCAAAGCAAGGAATGCAAATGAAATCAAAATCAAAAGAGTTGAAGTTTCGCCAATACAACCTGCCCTGTTACCGATAAAGTATTGCCATAATGTATTATCCTGCATAAAAAAAGTTCCGGCTTTCATTGCAGAAAGTGTTGTTGCAGAAGAAATAGCATCAACAGCTGATATTGTTTTTGGAGTAAGCCATGAAGCTCCCATTGCAGCAGGGAAACTTAAGAACATAAATGCACGGCCTGTAAGAGCCGGATTAAATACATTTGAACCGATTCCACCAAAAAGACCTTTTGCAAAAATCATAGCAACGGCAGCTCCAACTATAAACATCCATACAGGAGCAGTTGGTGGAGAAACCAGAGCAAGCATAACACCAGTTACACATGCAGAAAGATTTGAAATAACAATCTTTTGCTTTGTTATCTTTTGGAAAAGAAATTCAAAAAGTACGCATGAAGCAACTGAAACAAGAATTCTTATTAAAGCTGCCCAGCGAAATAAAACAATACCCATTATGATTTCAGGAAGAAGTGCAAAAAGTACAGTTCCCATAATCATTGGAGTTGAACATTTCAAATTAAAATGAGGGCTTGAAGATACATGGATTTTAGAACTCATTTTGCACCTCCTTCTTTTGCGGCTGCTTTAGCTTTTTCTTCAGCCATTTTCTGACGAACCAATCCTTTTCCCAGTCTGATTCTTTGAATAAGATTTACCTTTGCAGGACAAACGAATGCACAACATCCGCATTCAATACAGTCCATAAGTCCAAAACCTTTTGACTTATCAAGATTTCCAGCTTTTAATTCACGAACAATTAAAGCAGGCGAAAGACGCATAGCACATTTTGCAACACAGCTTCCGCAGGAAATACATTGAGATTCTTCTTCCAGGAAAGTTTCTTTTTCTGTAAGGAAAGTTACTCCACTAGTACCTTTTGCTACAGGAAAATCAGCTGAAATCATTGCAAATCCCATCATAGGACCACCAGAAATGATTTTGACAGCATCTTTTGATGAATCACCAGAACCATCAGCATTTTTAAGATTGAAAACTTCAGGCATTAAATCACTGATGATTGTTCCAACAGGGACTTTTACATTAACAGGCTTTTCAACAGCACCACCACTGATTGTTAATGCACGTTCAATAAGTGGAAGACCTTTACGGAATGCATCACTAATAGCGCCAAAAGTTCCAACATTTGTAATTACACAGCCGGCATCAGCAGGAAGTTTTGCACTTGGAATTTCACGGCCAGTAGCAGCAGAAACAATAAATTTTTCTGCTCCCTGTGGATATTTAGTTTTTACAAGACAAACTGAAATCAGATTTTCATAACCAGCGGCAACAATTTCTTTTTCAAGAGATGGAAGAATATAAGCCTTATTATCTTCAAGAACTATAATTCCTTTTGCTTTACCAGCACCGCCCTTTCCACCATTTATAATGTGCAAAACAATTGCAATACCATCAATAATTCTGGATGGAGTTTCAATCAGTGTTCTTTCATCACAAGTAAGATATGGTTCACATTCTGCAGCATTAACAAGAACATAATCTATTATTTTATCTGCAGGAGGATTTAATTTAACGTGTGCAGGGAAAGAAGCACCTCCCATTCCGACAATACCGGCTTCTTTAATACGTTTAAGTGCTTCATCTTTTGTACATTCAAAAGGATCAAGAACAGGAAGAAGAGATTCTCTATTTGAATCATCAGCTTCTATAACAATACATGGAGCTGTGCCATTTCCTGTAACAAGATTATTTGTGATTTTCTTTACTATACCAGAAACTGAAGAATGAACCGGACAATTCATAAAGCCTTCGCCTGAGGCAATTATTTGTCCACGTGCAACTTCATCACCAGGTTTTACTAGTGGTTGATTAGGTGCGCCTCCCATAGTTACGGGAATTGTAACTGTTTTAGACTTTGGGAACGCAGGAGTAATAGGACATTGATTACTTAATTCCTTATACTCTTTTGGGTGAATTCCCCCCTTAAATGTTTTTGCTCTCATAATTATTCTATTATAAACTGACTAATCGTAACTTGCAATATTTTGATTATTGAACTTGACGGAACAATAATATCTGTATAGATTTAAATTATGAAAAATCAAATTATTTTTAATCGTACTTCAGTTTTATCATTAACATTGTTTATTTCTATTTTCTTTATTTCTTGTGCAAAAAATAAAAGCACAGAAACTTATTTTGAATCTATGAATACCTTTATGAAGGTACAGGCCTATGGTGAACATGCAGAAGAAGCAAATGATGCAGCTCAGAAATATATTGGTCAGCTTGAAAAAATAATTTCAGTAACTAAGCCCGAAAGTGATATTTATAAACTTAATAATACAGATTCATATCCGGTAGAAATCAATGATCAGACCTTGGATCTTATAAAAATAGCACTTAATATGTCTGAAATTTCAGACGGTGCATTTAATCCTTGTCTCTACCCTGTATCATCTACATGGGGATTTACAAAAAAGCAATATAGAATTCCTGACGCTTCAGAAATTAAAGAAAAGCTTGCCCTTTGTGACTGGCGTAAAGTTAGAATCGAAGGCAAAAATGTCTATATGGACAAGGGAATGCAGTTTGATCTTGGTGGAATTGGAAAAGGATTTGCCGGTGATGAAGCTGCAAAAAAGATGATGGAGTTTGGTGTAAAATCTGCAATGCTCGATTTAGGTGGCAATATTCAGTTGATTGGAGCAAAACCAGATCGAAGTGCATGGAATATAGGTATAAGAAATCCATTAGATAAAAACTCAATTGCAGGAATCTTAAAGGCTAAAAACTGTGCAATTATTACAAGTGCAGGATATGAAAGATATTTTGAAGGTCCTGATGGCCATAAATACATTCATATTTTTGATGGAAATACTGGTTGTCCTGTAGAAAATAATCTTCTTTCTACTACAGCTATTGCAGCCAGTGGTACATATTGTGACGGACTTTCTACTGCCATGTATGTTTTAGGGCTTGAAAAATCTATTGAACTCTGGAAAAAACAGAAGGATTTTGATTTTATCATCATCACCAATGAAAATATTGTTTATATAACTAAAGGCATTGCAAAGAATTTCCAGCTAAATGCTGATACAGGTTTTACAGTTCAAATCATAAAATAAAAAAAAGTTTTCTATTTTCCAAGAAAAGATTTATAATTAAATCATGAGAAGATTTGAATCGTTGAAAACTTTTCTTGGAATAGAAAAATTTACTAAATATACAAATCAATTTTTTGATAACTCAAATATCCGTTCCAGCTTATATGTAGCCTCAATTGTTGTTGTTCTAGAATTATGGATGATTTGTAGTACCCTTTTCTTCCAGTTTTTAGGTGATTTAAATCGTTCTAATCAATGGCTTGTAACCCATCTGACAAGTTATATAGTTCTTTTTATTTCTGCTTTAGTTTTATTAATTTATTCTATTTTACATCAGAAATGTATTGTTCAAAACAGAGCAACCTGGTGGGGAATCCGTTTTGTCTTTTCTATAATCTCCATTGCTTTTGGTATTTATATTTCTTATCTTGATTATCTCAAGGGCGAACAGTTTATTACACTTATGACAATGACTATTATTGTCTTTTGTTTTACTGTATGGCGTCCTTTATATTCAATTCTTTTTCTAATAACATCTTATGGATTTTTCTTTTATATCTGTAATTCAAAAATCCCTGCTTCTTATGCAACAAAAGTAAATCTTACCATTGTATTAATTATTATTCTTTTGAGTGCAATAAATAATTACCGACAAAAATTAAGTGAAGCAAAAAAAGATGAACAACTTGAACAGGCTCATGATATTTTATTAAAACTTTCTATCAGTGATGAAGTGACTGGAATTTCAAATATGAATTATTTCAGAAGCCAGGTTCTCGACATTCAATCTGATAAAAAAATAAATATCAATGACTATATTTATCTTTATTTTGATATTGAAAATTTTAAAATGCTGAATCAGAAATATGGTTTTTGGGAAGGAAATACTTTCTTAAAATCTTTTGCTGAATTACTTCAATCTACATTCGAGGATTCTGTTTCTGCACGTTTTTCCAACGACAATTTTGTTGTTTTCACAAAAGATCAGAATATAACAGATAAAATTCAACAAATCTGTCAGAAAATTTCTGAATATCAATTTGACATTCAGCTTGGAATAAAGGTTGGAGCTTATAAACCAGAGAAAAGAGATTGCATACCACTGATTGCCTGTGATCACGCGCGTTATGCATGTAATACAATCAAAAAGCATTATCATTTGAATTACTGTCTTTTCGATAAACAAATGGAATTAAACTTCCAGAAAAAACAATATATTATTAACAACTTTGATAATGCCATTAAAAATGATCATATAAAAGTTTTTTATCAGCCGGTAGTTAATTGCAAAACTGGAAAAATCTGTGGATTTGAAGCATTAGCCCGCTGGAATGATCCTCAGTTTGGTTTTCTCTCCCCTGCTGACTTTATACAAACTTTGGAAGAATATTATCAGATTCACAGACTTGATATGTATGTTGTGGAACAAGTCTGTAAAAAAATTCGTGCTTCTATGGATAAAGGTAGAAAAATACTTCCAGTTTCATTAAATTTCTCTCGTCTTGATTTTGATTCTCTTAATCTTGCCACCGAAGTTGAAAACTGTCTTAATAAATATAATATAGATAAAGCTAATATTCATATTGAAGTTACGGAAAGTACTCTTTCTGAAGATGATATAAAACTAAAAGAAGAATTGAAGAGCTTCCGTTCTCATGATTATGCACTCTGGCTGGATGATTTTGGTTCGGGTTATTCTGGCTTAAATGTTCTTAAAGAATATGATTTTGATTTAATGAAAATTGATATGATCTTCTTAAAGAATTTTGACGGAAATGCTAAGGCCCGCCAAATTCTTAAAAATGTAATTAATCTTGCCAAAGACCTAGGAATGAAAACACTTACCGAAGGTGTTGAATCACAAGAAGCATATCAGTTCCTCCGAGAAAACGGCTGTGATATGCTTCAGGGCTATTTATTCAGTAAGCCTATTCCAGCAGAGGAAATAGAAGCTAAGATTAATGACGGAACTTTTGAGATTGAATAATCTCAATTATTTGGTATGGAATGTTATTGCTCCATCCCAATTTTCTGGCGGATTATTTTCGAATTCAATACAGCGCTCAAGCATCAAACTTGCAGCTTTATCATTTGGAAGTTCTGCAACTGCTTTTTCAAAATATTCACGTGCTAAAGTCCAGTTTGCTTCTTTGTAGAGCTCGAAACCTTTTGTATAACAATCACGGTATTTTTTTGAGAATTCATCATGATTTCTATCAATTGCATAAATAGGAACCGCTTTTTCTTTTCCCTTTACTTTTACATCATCAAGATATCTGAATTCAAATTCATCACTATTACCTGTAGTTTTATAAATATCTTTTTTTACAGCGTCTGTTACAAGAATCATAGAACCATATGTTTTTGTAAGTCCTTCCATTCTTGAAGCAAGATTTACATTATCACCAATTACAGAGTAATCAGTTTTATCTTGCGAACCAATTGAACCTACAATTACATCACCATAATGAATTCCAATTCCAATATTAAAATTCATCCCTTCTGGTAAAATTAAATCTTCCAAAGGAACAGAAGGTAATGCTTCCCTCATTTCATATGCAGCGGCTAAAGCTCTTCTTGCATTGTCTTCATAACTTACAGGCGCTCCAAACAAGGCCATGATTGCATCACCAATAAACTTATCTATTGTACCGCCATGCTTTTTTATAATTGTACACATTGTTGTAAAATATCTGTTTAGGAATGCCACAATCGTTTCTGGTTTATTCAATTCACTAATACTTGTAAAGGAACGTATATCACTAAAAAGAATTGCAACATCACGCTTTTCACCTACACTAACCTTATCTGATTGTGCTGCACCATTAACAAGTTCATCAATAATCTGTTCCGGAACAAACCTGCTGAAAGCTTTACGAATATTCTTTTCAAATTTTATTTTCTTTTTTAATGAAATTGCATTTTCTATAAGTGAATTAAAAAGTTTTGTACAGAACTGAAGTAAATCAAGTTGATGAGTCGTAAAAGCTCCTTCCCTAACAACATTGACTGTACCAATTGCATTGTTATTTGAATTAACAAGCTTAATACTTTGATAAGCTGATAATGGAATATTTTCTGTATGATATTTTTCTATTGGATAATGATTCTTCAAACAAACTGGTGTTACTAAAAGAATATTTGTATCTGGTAATACCTGTTCAAATTCCGAAGTACATACTTTAAGAAAATCGTTTGTTTCACTTTCTGTAAAATTTGAAGCGCAGATATAAAAAATTTCTACTCCATCTTCTTCTGCAAAATATAAAGAAGCTGCCGGTATTTCACAAAATTCTGTAAGCAGATTTAAAAAATTTTCTGATAATAATTCAAGATTATCAATGTATTTTATATATGAAAAGATTCGATCTGCTATCCCACTTTTCATAATATCGCATTCCATAGGAAAACCTGAGAGCTGGTTATTTTTTGAAAGGATTATAAGATTATCTATTTGTTCTACTATAGAATCTGTTTCAAGGTGAATAAAAATATCCGCTCCGGTATTTGTCATATATGCATTTTCAAAAGTAAAATCACTTGTTGCATATACTGCAAGCGGGATTTGCCTTAATGCATCTGTACTTTTAATAAGACGTACTAGTTCTGAAGTTTTTGGATTAACACACTTTGCATTAATTAAAATTGCTGCAGGTTTTATATTATTTATAGATTGAAGGAATTTTAATCCATCTGTTTCAAAAAAAGCAGTATAATTTGTATCTGTGAATTTACTATTCAAAAAAGATTGAGTTGTTTTAGAAGGTTCCAGAATTAAAATTTTTTTATTCATCATTCAGCATCCTTTTTAACGTAGTTATTAAAAAATCTCTTGAAAAATCAGCTTTGCTTACAAAAGCATCTGCTTTTTCCAATGGTGTATCTGCCATTACGACAACCGGAACATTTTTATAATTTTCCATACGTCGAACATTATCTAAAAAAAGATTTCCGTTCATACGAGGCATATCATCGTCACATAAAATTAAATCAAACTGTTTATGTTTAATTTTTTCTATAGCATCAATTCCATCAAAAGCTTCATCAACTAAAAAATTATTGGCAATTAATATGGTTCTTTCAATTTGTCTTGTAGTCTCAGAATCATCAACAATTAGAATCTTATTAATATGTTTTTTAGTGATTGCTTCAAACTTTCGTACATCATAACCACGTAAAGAGCGAAAACGCCTCATTATTTCCGGCATATTTAGAACTGGAATCATGTCATATTTCTCATCAAAAACAATGCCGGTAACTGAAGTAAAATTCTTAAATCCAGGAGGCATATCTTTTTTTATTACAGAAACAAATTTCTGAACTGCATCAACAATAATTCCAATTCTTTGAGTTTGATAATCTACAATAAGAATTGTATCCATTGCATTTAATGATTTAGCCTTTTGTCCTGGAAATAATGAGGAAAGTGAATAAACAGGAATCTGTTCTATTTCAGCATCTTCTTTATTACCAGTTTCACTTTCAATGACGTAATTTGTAACTTTCTGATTTTGTACTACTTCATAATTCAATGGGCTTTCACAAATTACGTCGTGAATATATTCTGATGAAATTAAAAATTTTTTATCATTTGCAGTAACAAAAAATCCAGTAAAAGCCTGGTGACTTTTCAAATATGAATCATCCTGAATAAAAGAAACGAGAGTTTCATGTGCATTTCTTAATGAGTTTTGTAAGGTCTGAGTATCATTAGCAAGCAGTTTGTAAGCCTCTTTAATTCCACGCATATCATTTTCAGCTATTGCATTTTTTAACATAATAACCTGATTATTTATAATATATGAACGTGCAATCATATCTTCATGTAATGTAACTGTACTTGAAATTGATTCTGAACTAATTGTAATAAATTGTTTTTTAGTTTCTTCAATTAATTCAGTCTTTTTAGAAGAACGTCGCTTTCTTGTTTGTGACTCTGTATGTAGTTTATTATTTGTTTTAGAAAATTTTAAAAGATGTTTTGGCTCAAATATTTCTCCAGCTACGGCTTTATCACAGTATAAAACATATGGACGTATATCAATTTTTTCGGAATCTTCTGACTTTTCAATCATATTACATAAAAGATTTATTTCATCTAAGACAATAGTTATTAAAATTTTCAGATTTTTAGAAAAAATGAGTTTTTCATCAAGAAGCGCTTTATATATATCTTCCAGTGCCTTATAAAGCTTAAAAATATTTTCATAGCCCAGTAAATGAGAATTATCTTTTGTCATACTGAGCATACGTAATTGTTTACGATAATCGTCAGGAGATTTTCGAATATCAGATATAAGAGAACGTGTTTCTTCAAGATAACATTTTAAGGTATTATTCAATTTAGTCATGTTTCCCTAAATCCTTACAGATATTCTTTTCAATAATATCTACATCAAAAAGTGGAATATATTTCAATTTATATTTTATTTTATCTTCAAAAACATCATCTTCTTCAGGTTCAAAAAAAACTTCTATATTTGAAATATGAATGCAAAAATTATCATCAGTTCTATTGAACAAAAGAAAAACTTTTTCATTTATTTCTGAATTATCTTTCTTGTCCATTTTTAAAACATTAATGACTGTATATGGCGTACCACGACAATTTAATACACCTTCAATATAGTCAGGTGTAAAAGGAATAAAATGAATTTTTGTGTCATAAAATATTTCCTGAATCAAAGAAGATTTTAATGCATATCTTTGATCGTGAATTGAAAATATTAAATATGAAGTTTCATTTCCGTTGTATAATTTATCCAGCTCAGCTTCGATTTTTGTATCTACATCAGCCATAGACTTATTTTCTACCTTTTGAAACTAAATCATCTGATTTGTTAGAATTCTTCATACTATTGTTCATTGACTCTGACATTGTACGAATATTTTCAGAAGATTCGGAAATAGAATCAGTTGCAACAGTAAAGTTTTCTACACCGGCTGAAATCTGTTTAAGTGCAATTAATATCTGTTCTGACGCTGTTGTCTGCTGCTGTATAATTTCTGTAATATCACCAGCTGAATCGGCTGTAATTTCTGCAGAGTTTTTGATACTCTCGAACATTTCTCCAAGACTTTTAGCACTTTCATAACCTTCATTAATTTTTTGTGTACCACTTTCTGAAGCAAGAATAAGTGAATCAGAAGAATGCTGAATTTCATTGATTCTTTCTTTAATTTCCTTTGTACCATCAATAATACCATCAGAAAGACGACGAATTTCATTCGCAACAATTCGGAAACTCTTACCAGCCTCACCTGCACTTGATGCTTCAAGTTCGGCATTGAAAGCAATAATTTTAGCCTGATCTGCAACATTATTAATTAATGTAACAATATCCCAAATACTTTCAATTCGTTCACTAAGAACTTTCATTCCATCAATAGTCTGCTGATTTGCATCAAAAATAGAATGTAGCTGTGCAACATTTTTTTCGATAGAAGCAACACCCGCAATTACATCCCGAGAAGTTTTATCTGCAACCTTTGAAACTGATTGAATCTTTTTAGAAATACTTTCAGAAAGAGCATTTGAATCTTCCATTGTTGCAACTATTTCTTTTACAGCGGCACTCTGATCTTGAGCAGTTGCTGCATTTTCTTTTGCAGAAACAACAAGATTTTGAGTTTCCTCGAATAAAGCAGCTCCAATTGCCTGTTCACCCTGACGCATTTTTCGGATTGTGTTTATATTATAAATAGCTGCAATAATACTAAAAATAATAAGTGCAATTTCAAATATAATAATGACGTTAGAAAGCTGCCCTGTAAAATCATTAACAGGACCTTCGATTACAATATACCATGGAGAAGCTCCTATTTTACTGATAGCAAAATAATTCTTTCTATCTTTTGCAGTCTGCAGAGTTCCTGTCAACCATTTTGTTAAATCACCTTTATAGGCAGTTTCATCAAAATATTTTTTTTTCATAATTTTTGATGAATCAGTGTTTGTTATATAGTACCCCTCTTCTGTAATCATGTTCATAGAGGAATTTTTAGAAATTGAAATGTTATCAAACAGAGATGTTAATTTTGACAATAAAATATCACAGGCAACTACTCCTTTGACATTTCCATCAGTATCATTTACAGAATGTGAAATTGTAATTATCAGTTCTCCCGTATCAGCATCTATAAAAGGTGATGAGAATGCAAGTTTTCCAGGATTATTTATTGCATTTTTATACCATTCACGTGTAGTCTGATCATAACCTGCAGGAGGAACCCAGCCACTATTATGAACAAATATACTTCCATTTTGAAGTGTTGATTTTTTTGATGAATAATAAAATCCAGAAGAATATTCAAGATTCTTCTGAAAAGTTTGTACAAGCGGTACATAGATTTGTGTATCATCTGAAAGACTTGCAAAATTAGAGAAATCTTCTATGTTTACCATAACTGGATTAAGTCTTTCTAATACGTTGGAATTAACCTTTTCAATTGTACCAGAGAGCTGATAATCTATTAAATAATTTATGATTTTATTGGAAATAAAATAAAAAAAAGTACACGCAACTATTGTTACTGTAAGTAAAGGTGCAAGTGTGCCCCAGAAAAGTTTTCTTGCTTTCTTTCTGGTGGACATATCCTTATAAGCATTGTTTTTAGCCATAATAAGACACTCCTGAAAAAAACTGTTGAAAACTTTTTTTAATTCTAACAATTAATTATACCATGGTTTATTTGAATTTGAAAAAATAATTTTCATGAATTTTAATTCTGAATAAAATTATTTAGTTCTAATCCATTAATTCTTTCCGGCGGCCTTTCTAATCATTTCTGCCATAGCCAGAAACTTTTCCTCACTTATAAGGGCAAGTCCTTCCCCTTCTTCACCCAAAACGAAAACACGGTCACCGGTTTTTATGTCAAAAATCTTTCGGGCTTTTGCAGGAATAACAATCTGTCCTTTATCGCCTACGGTTACTACTCCGAACATGTGCTTTCCCTTTGGAGGAAGCCCCAGGTCCTCAGAGCCGGAAGGTTCATAATTCACAAGCGAATCGAGACTAACGTCGAAGAGCTCGGCAAGAAGGCGGCATTTTTCAATATCGGGAACGGTTTCTCCACATTCCCACTTTGCCACCGCCTGCCGTGAAACACCCACTTTATC
>JAEEGL014049299.1_pt1 | contig 14183 bp, 11 predicted proteins | sample 9134231 | NCBI WGS metagenome assembly JAEEGL01 (sample SAMN16246548, study PRJNA631951) | gut metagenome | biome: gut microbiome; feature: rumen; material: fiber-attached | host: Bos | place: Iran: Karaj | collected 2018-10 | reverse complement strand
TGCGACAGAAGAGGTGCTGTATATAAGGGAAGAGGCCAGAACATGAACCCCGTTAAGAACGAGATCGCTGAGATCACGAACAAAGAAGGTAAGAAGGGCCTTCTCGAGGATGTTATCAAGGGCGCTGACGTATTCATCGGTGTTTCTGCTCCCGGCGTTCTTACAGAGCAGATGGTTAAGACAATGGCTCCTAACCCCATCATCTTCGCATGTGCTAACCCTACACCTGAGATCATGCCTGATGAGGCACTCGCTGCAGGTGCAGCTGTAGTTGCTACAGGCCGTTCTGACTTCCCGAACCAGGTTAACAACGTTCTTGCTTTCCCTGGTATCTTCAGAGGTGCTCTCGACGTAAGAGCTTCCGATATCAACGATGCAATGAAGATCGCTGCTGCTGAAGCAATTGCTTCTTTGGTATCCGATGACGAGCTTAAGCCCGATTACATCCTTCCTGATGCATTCGATCCCCGTGTTGGTAAGGCTGTTGCCGAGGCTGTTGCTAAGGCTGCAAGAGACACAGGCGTAGCAAGAATCTGATAATAAGTTAGATTGTTTGAAATAAGCGGTCGCTTTGGCGGCCGCTTTTTATTTATATATAAATACAAAAGCACTTTCTTATGATATTATAGCGGCATGGAAAAATACAAGGTAATGATAATAGGCTGCGGAAGGGTGGCTGCAAAGCATCTGAAAGCTATCAGCAAGAACGCCCGAAAGTGCGAGCTTGCAGCGCTCGTGGATGTGTCCGAGGAAGCGGCAAGACGTTTGTCCCCGGACGCCGCTTACTTTAGTGACTACAAGAAGGCTATAGACGAGGTCAAACCCGACATAGTGGCGGTGACCGTGCCTTCAGGACTTCACTTTGAGATCGCTAAGTATGCCATGGAGCATGGATGCAATCTCCTTCTCGAAAAGCCCATGACCATGTCTTCTTCTGAAAGCAAGCAGATCTATGACATCTCAAAAAGTACCGGCAAGAAGATTGCCATGGGCCATATCTACAGGTATTTCCCGATAGTAGGCCTTGTTCATGACGATATTGCCGATGGTAAGTTTGGGAAAGTAACACACGGTTCCATCTTTGTCAGATGGGGTCACGGTGATGATTATTATCAAAGTGCCGCATGGCGCGGTACCTGGAAGTCTGACGGCGGAGCGCTTATGAATCAGACTATACATGCCATTGATCTTCTCGTATGGCTTATGGGTTCTTCTCCTGTTGAAGCCACATCGATGATTTCCCAAAGGAAAGCAAAGATAGAAGCGGAAGACTTAGGTATGGCGATACTTAAGATGGATGACGGTTCTCTTGCTTCAATCGAGGGTACAACATGTACTTCTGACAAGGATAAATGCGCTGAATTCTCAGTGTTCTGTGAGAACGGAACAATATCGATGGGAATAAGAAAAGGTAAGCCGAAGCTTAATATCAGAGACATTAACGGAAAAAAACTCAATGGACGTTACATAACAAGACAGATAAAGAAGGGCGGAATAGGTTCGCTTCTCGGAGCTGCTAATCCTCATACTGCCATCTATGAGGACCTGATCTTGTCTCTTGATACGGGCAAAGAGCCTGTTGCTGATGCAAAAGCCGGTTATACATCCGTTGATAATCTGATGGGAATCTATAAATCCGCTAAGACAAAAGCAGCAGTCAAGCTTCCGCTTGATGAGGATTTCTCTTCAGTGGATATGACAGGTTTCTTTGGAGGGTGATATGAAGAAGCTGATCGGACTTGTATTGAGCCTTGTATTAACATTGACTATGCTTATGTCTTATCCTGTTAATGATGGTACCGTCCTTGCTAATACAGATTCGATAACGACTTTTGTTACCAGATTATATGAGGTTTGTCTTAACAGGAATCCTGATGCGCCAGGTCTTAACAACTGGGTGAGTAATCTGTCATCGGGTTCTGTTACGGGCTATGATGCAGCAGTTGCTTTCTTTTTCTCGAGTGAATTTCAAAACAGAAATCTTGATAATACACAGTTCGTTACAAGTGTTTACCAGGGGGTACTTGCACGAGATCCGGATTCGACCGGTCTTAATAACTGGGTAAGCAGGCTTAACAGCGGCACATCAAGACGCGATGTGTTTAACGGAATCATTAATACGAATGAGTGGGTAAGTCTTTGCAGGTCCTATGGTATATCCCCGGGAGTGCAGGTGGCACCCGCACCTCAATCGTCTTCATCTGTTGATGAGTTTATCAACAGAATGTATTCCGGTTTTCTCGGAAGAAGTGCTGATAACACAGGTCTTACAAGCTGGCGTGGAAGACTCACGGACGGGAGGATATCGGGAATCAGCGCTGCCCGTTCTTTCATGAACAGTTCTGAATTCCGGACAAGAGCATCTTCAATGAGCCAATCGCAGCTTATTACCGTTTTCTATACGACATTTCTCGGCAGAAATCCTTCCTCAACGGAAATCTCATCTTACGCTTCGAGAATGGGCGGTGATCTGAGTGCCAATCTTGAGATGCTTTTCCTTAACTTCGCTAATTCTGACGAGTTCATATCTTATTGCACCGACCACGGAATCATTCCCGGTACAGGTGACGGTTCATCCATGATAAGTGATGCGGAAGTTATGTCCTTTTTCAGTGATTCAGTAATAATCGGAAGCTCGGTAACAGACGGCTTTAACATGTACTTTAATTCGCGCGGCCGCGGTATCATGGGGGATATAAATGTCTGTGCGAGAGTATCTTATTCACTTCTTAATGATGCAGCTTCTAGAACGGCTTATCTGCCGATGCTTAACGGTACTCCCATGAGGGCCAGAGATGTTATACGGGATTCTGGTGCTCGGGCTGCGTTTATCTGCATGGGAACTAATGATATCGCCGGTAATGTGGTACAAAGATACTGCAATTATCTTGATGATATAAGAAGTGTTAACCCTGACACTCTGATCTTTATTGAGGCTTGTACGCCGAGCCGCGATGATCATCCGGCCAATGCTGATATCAGAGCTTTAAATGAGGCGATGGAGCAGTACTGTAATGATCATGACGGTTTCTACTTCATAGATACATTTACGCCGTTTATTGACGGTTCCGGACGGATGGCGGCCAGATACAGCAGTGACGGCAATGTTCATATGACTATGGCAGGCTATGCTAAGTGGTGTGAAGTCCTGTCCGATTATGTTCGTCAGTTTATTTACGAGCAAAGAATCACAGGAAACTTCTAAGAAGGGCAGCGCGTTTATTTGGTCTTCAGTTCTTTAACTTTCTTATGCGTTTTTCTTCCGGCGGTCCTGATCCTTGACAGGGTCTGTCCTGATATCCGTCTTAAAAATGCATTTTTGCTTATAGCAAGCCTGCTTTTTTATGCATACGGAGAGCCTGTATATGTTCTTTTGATGATTGCTTCATCACTTTTAAACTACATATGGGCGCTGTTGATCTCCGGGTTAAGTCTCAAAAGGCTGTTTATGACCTGCTCGGTCATCACTAATCTTGGTGCACTTGTATTTTTTAAGTATTCGGTGTTTCTTACGACCTGGTTTAACACCACATTTGGTGCTTCGGTTCCCGTGCCCGATGTGACTTTGCCGCTTGGAATATCATTCTTCACATTTCAGGCTATGAGCTATGTTATTGATGTTTACCGCGGCGACTGTAAGGTTCAGAAGAATTATGCAAGACTTCTTCTTTACATCTCGTTTTTCCCGCAGCTTATTGCAGGTCCTATCGTTAAGTACCGCGACATCGAGTCTGAAATATCATCCCGTAAGGTTACAGCTCAAACTACTGCAGTCGGAATAAGACGCTTCGCGTCAGGCCTCGCGAAAAAAGTCTTTATCGCCAATAATGTCGCTGTCATTGCTGATACCGTTTTTAATGCCCAGGCATCTGATGTTAACATGTCAGGCGCTTGGATCGGAGCCTTGGCATATATGCTTCAGATCTATTTTGATTTCTCGGGTTACAGTGACATGGCAATCGGTTTGGGTCTGATGTTCGGCTTCCACTTTAAAGAGAACTTTAACTACCCTTACATCTCCGGAAGTATAAAAGAGTTCTGGAGAAGATGGCATATATCACTTTCGACATGGTTTAAGGAGTATCTTTATATTCCGCTCGGCGGTAACCGTAAGGGGCGTGTGAGAACGGTGATCAATAAGTTCATCGTATTCGCGTGCACGGGTATATGGCACGGCGCCAACTGGACATTCCTGTTCTGGGGTCTTTACCACGGGGCTTTTCTTATGATCGAAGAATTACTGCCGAAGAAGGATAAGACGAACCCGGTGTTGAATCTGATGAAGCATCTTTATCTCATTTTGGTTGTTTTAATCGGTTTTGTAATGTTCAGGTGTGATTCCATAAGAGCGTTCGGAATTATGCTTAACAAGATGCTGATTCCCGGTGTATCTTCCGCGTCCGCTAATATGCTTTTGTTATCGGTTTTAACTCCCGTTAATCTGACCGCACTAGCTGCAGGTATAGTTTTCTCGATGCCTGTAGGACAAAAACTTAAAGAAAACAAATACATGAACGGATTATCTTACGTGCTTGCGGTCTTTGCCGTTGTTTTTGCATTCATGAGCCTGTCGTCAGGTTCGTATAATCCGTTTATCTATTTCAGGTTCTAAAGTATGAAGAAGTTCTTGCCGGCAATCTATTTTGTTATCTTCCTGATGGTCCTTTTGGTACCTTCGCTTGGGATGCTCGTGAAAGGTCCTTCAGAATCCGAGAACGGGGAGGAACTTACAGTACCTGCGATATATACGGAAGAGGGCATAAACCTTAACTATCTGTCTTCGTTGGGGGAACTGTTCGAACAGAGATTTGCATTCAGACAGGAATTTGTAAGTCTGTACTCCGGTATCACGGAGAAACTGTTCATGACTTCTTCAACGAACGGAGTAATAGTAGGTGAGGATGATTGGCTGTTCTTTAACGACACACTTGCGGATTACCAAAGGACCAATATCCTGACCGGCCGTCAGCTTCATAATGCGGTAAGAAACCTTGAACTCGTTAATGAGTATTGCGAATCTAACGGTATTGAATTCCTGTTCATAGTAGCTGCAAACAAGAATACTCTTTATCCTGAGTATATGCCTTACTACTATGCACAAGGACAGGGCCCTTCAAACAGGGAACTTCTCTCATCTTCGCTAAGCGGTTCGGGAATTAACTATATAGATTACGGAAACAATGATACATTTAATGATCCTGATGCTGTCTATTACTTCCACAGGGATTCCCACTGGAACAATACCGGAGCTGCGATCGTCTCAAACTCTGTTCTTTCATATCTGCGGGTTGAGCACCATAATTATTTGAATGATGAATTCACGGGTGAATATATCCATGAAGGCGATCTGGACCGTATGATGCACCCCTCTGCCGTTACGCCGGAGATTGATACCGTATTTGTTCAGATGCCTCAGTTTGAATACGTTTCCCCGGTTGAAAGTAATTTTGATTTCAGGATCTCAACGACAGGGCAGGGGGAACAGAGCCTTCTTATGTACCGTGATTCTTTTGGAAGCTCACTTTTGCCGTTTATGGCAGAGCCTTTTGGTCATGCTTTGTTCTCAAGAAGCAAAGCCATTCAGATCAATGACATTCAGGCTGTGACGCCCGATTATATCGTTATGGAGAAGGCGGAAAGATTCATAAGCCAGCTTTGCACTTCTGCTTCAAGACTTCCTGCACCTGAAAGACAACTGCCTTCGGATGCTTTGGAAATCTCAATAGAGGACTTAAATACCGCTTCCGCAGGGGATTATGTGACAGTCACAGGAACCTTGCCTGAGGGCTCTTATGAGGATGATTCGATTATCTATATAGTGTGCGGCGATATGTGTTTTGAGGCTTTCCCGGTCTCCAATCTTGAGACGGGGGCCGAAGGATTCCAGGCTCTTCTTGAAAAAAATCTCGTTTCGACGGATAATATTAGGGTTTTTATACTCTAATATAAAAAGAAGGGTTGAATTATGAAGAAAAGAATTATTACTGCTGTTATGGCATCATTGATTGCTGTTGCTTGCTTTGCAGCTTGTACAGATAAGACTGTTACAGAGACATCAGAACAGACTGTTGCTGAGACTTCAGCTGTTGAGCAGTCACAGGCTGCTGATGTTTCCGAGTCCGTTGAGTCTTCTGAGGCTTCACAGACAGAAGGTAATGCAATTCCCCAGCCGGGTGATACATATAACGGTCATACGGTAGATCATACTGAAGATCAGCCTAACTGCGATGACGGCAGCCACGGCACTATCTGGGTATTCTACACAGATTGTGACGATGTCGATTATATCGAGTACTAATATCAAGTTAATCAAAACTCAAGGAGTTTCTCATGTATAAGAAAGTCAGAAGTGACATGAATTTCGTGGAAAGAGAGAAGGAAGTTCTCGATTTCTGGAAGGAAAATGACATCTACAGAAGATCATTGAAGCCCGCCCGTGACGGTGCTCCTACTTTTACCCTTTATGACGGTCCTCCGACAGCGAACGGAAAGCCCCATATCGGTCATATCAAGACCCGTGTCATTAAAGACGTAATACCGAGATATCACTCCATGAAGGGAGAGGCTGTATCATTCAAGGCCGGTTGGGATACACACGGTCTGCCTGTTGAGCTTGAGGTAGAGAAGTCTTTGGGTATCAACGGAAAGCCTCAGATTGAAAACTACGGTGTTGAGCCGTTTATCAAGAAGTGTAAGGAATCCGTCTGGACCTATAAGGACCAGTGGGAGCACATGTCTGACCGTGTAGGTTTCTGGGCTGACATGGAAAATCCCTATGTTACTTACGACAATAACTACATCGAGTCCGAGTGGTGGGCTCTTAAGACCATGTGGGAGAAGGATCTGCTTTACAAAGGCCACAAGATCGTTCCTTACTGCCCCAGATGCGGAACTGCTTTGTCATCTCATGAGGTTGCACAGGGCTATAAGACCGTTAAGGAGAGATCTGCTGTCGTAAGATTCAAGGTAGTAGGTGAAGATGCATACTTCCTCGCCTGGACAACGACACCTTGGACACTTCCTTCCAATGTGGCATTGTGCCTTAATCCTGATTCCGAATATGCGAAGGTAAAGGCAAACGACGGTTACACATACTACATGGCTGTTGCTTTGCTCGATACAGTTCTCGGCAAGCTTGCAACAGATGATCAGAAGGCTTACGAGATCTTAGAGAAGTACAAGGGTACTGATCTCAAGGGTAAGGCTTACGAGCCTCTGTTTGAGTGCTCCGGTAAGGAGGCAGCTAACCAGAAGAAGAAGGCTCACTACGCTGTTTGCGATAACTACGTAACAATGGAAGACGGTACCGGTATCGTTCACATTGCTCCTGCATTCGGTGAAGACGATGCAAGAGTAGGACGTGAGAACGATCTTCCTATGATCCAGTTCGTTGACACAAGAGGAAACATGACCGAGGAGACTCCTTTCGCAGGGCTTTTCGTAAAGGATGCAGATCCTGAGGTGTTAAAGGACCTCGAGGCAAGAGGACAGTTGTTCTCAGCACCCAAGTTTGAGCATGAGTATCCTTTCTGTTGGAGATGCGATACTCCTCTTATTTACTTTGCAAGAAGCACATGGTTCATCGCGATGAGCAAGAAGAGAGATGAGCTTCTGGCTTCCAACAACATGGTCAACTGGTATCCTGAGACAATAAGAGACGGCCGTATGGGCGACTTCTTAAGAAATGTAATCGACTGGGGTATTTCCCGTGAAAGATACTGGGGTACTCCGCTTCCTGTGTGGGAGTGTGAGTGCGGACACCGCCACTGCATCGGTTCCATCGAGGAATTGAAGTCAATGAGTGACGATTGCCCGGATGATATCGAGCTTCATAAGCCTTATGTTGATAACGTACACATCAAGTGCCCTGAGTGCGGCGGCAAGATGACACGTGTTACTGAGGTTATCGATTGCTGGTTCGATTCAGGTTCCATGCCTTTTGCCCAGTATCACTATCCTTTTGAGAACAAGGAATACTTCGAGTCTCACTCTCCTTGTGACTTCATCTCTGAAGCATTGGATCAGACCAGAGGCTGGTTCTATTCACTTCTTGCTATAAGCACAGTATTGTTCGGTAGAAGTCCTTTCAAGAACTGTATCGTTATGGGTCTTGTTCAGGATAAGGACGGAAAGAAGATGAGTAAGCATCTCGGCAATGTTGTCGATCCATGGGATATCCTCAACAAGCAGGGTGCCGATGCCGCAAGATGGTATTTCTACAGCGCTAATCAGCCCTGGCTGCCTTCAAGATTCTCTGATGATGCAGTAAATGACGGTATCAAGAAGTTCATCGGTACATACTGGAACACATATTCATTCTATGTAATGTATGCGGATATCGATGAGTTTGATCCTAATAAGTACACACTCGATACTGCTAACCTCAATGTTATGGATAAGTGGGTTCTTTCTAAGCTCAATACACTCGTTAAGAATGTAACAGCTAAGATGGATGCTTACGATATCTCCGCTGCGGCCAGAATGATCCAGGATTTTACCGAGGAGCTTTCAAACTGGTATGTAAGACTTAACAGAGAGCGTTTCTGGGCAGGAGAGATGGATAAGGACAAGACCGATGCGTTCATGACTCTTTATACGGCTCTTGAGACTTTAACAAGACTTGCTGCTCCGTTCGTTCCTTTCGTAACCGAGCAGGTATATCAGAATATCGTTCGCTCTGTAAATGCAGATGCTCCCGATTCAGTACATCTTGCTTCTTATCCCGTCGCTGATGAGTCTCTCATCAATTCTGAGATTGAGAAGGAGATGGATCTTGCCGCACAGGTTGTTGCTTTGGGCCGTGCAGCACGTAATGCTTCAGCTATCAAGAACAGACAGCCTCTTTCAGATGTTTATGTTGTTGCAGATACAGCACTTACAAATGAGTATCAGCAGATCGTATTAAGCGAGCTTAACATCAGAAATTACGAGGCTTTGACAGATGCTTCTTCCTTGATGGATTTCAAGTTCAAGCCTCAGCTTAGAACTTGCGGAAGAAAGTTCGGCAAGCTTTTGAATGCGGCAAAGGATGTTATCGCAGCTTTACCCGGAAAAGAGACTATGAAGACTCTTGATGAGGGTAAGACCGTAACAGTAACTGTTGAAGGTGAGAACTTCGAGATGGAGAAGGACGATTTCATCGTTGAGACTGTTCAGCCCGAGGGCCTTTCCACACAGGAATACAACGGAATAATCGTTTCAATCAACACCACTTTAACTGATGAACTCATTACAGACGGTTTTGTACGTGAGATGATCTCCAAGATTCAGACACAGCGTAAGGAAGCAGGCCTGGAGGTTGTTGACAGGATCGTTCTTTCTTATGAGGGTAATGACAAGCTTGCATCTATCATAGAGAGCAAGAAGGAATTCATTGCTTCTGAAGTCCTTGCTACTGATATAGTTCCCGGTAACGACGGCTTTAAGAAGGAATGGGATGTTAACGGTGAGAATATTACATTCTATGTAAAGAAGGCATAATCTTATATGTTGATCGAACTTTTAAGACATGGTAGTGAATACAGCGTAAAAGAAGTCTGCCTGATGGTAGTCATGATGCTGATTGCACTTACTCTGTCCTTCGGTTTCCATGAGTTTATGCATGCCAAAGTTGCCGACTGGTTAGGAGATGATACCCCGAGACTTTTGGGAAGAGTAACTCTTAATCCTTTGGCACACCTTGATCCCACCGGTACCGTTCTTCTTTTGCTCGTAGGATTCGGATGGGGTAAACCCGTTATGTATAACCCCAATAATCTGAGGCGTTTCAAAAGCAAAAGATTAATGAGGATCATGGTAAGTATTGCAGGTGTTACAGGAAACTTTATCCTGTCTTTTGTTTCAATGATCATCATAGCAATTGTGATGAGAGTTACGGGATTTGCCACATCTGTTCCTCTCATCAATGCTCCCGTATATGTATATGCCGGTATCAGCGGTGAGGGCGGTGTTCCTTTTGTTCCTGCCATAATCTGTTATATCCTGTATTACATTTTCTCTTTCTCTATGAGCCTTATGGCATTTAATCTTATACCGATTCCTCCGCTTGACGGATTCCATATTCTTGAGGAACTGTTGTCTTATAAGATCACTACATCACAGGGATTTAAGAACTATGTTCAGTATGGGCCTATGGTTCTCTTCGGACTTATAATCATAGGCAATTTCACCAATGTTGACATATTATCAACGATAATGAGCATTATTCAGTTACCGGCACACCTCATTATCAGTATTGCCGTAAGCTGGATAGGTATGGTGTAGGCATGAGTGAAGCCGTGGCACAACCTAATCTTCAGATCCGCGAGTTTGAAGGTCCCCTGGACCTTCTTTATTCGTTAATAGTAAAGAACGATATTGATATCTTTGATATACCGATCTCCGAGATTACGGAAAAGTACATGGAATACCTTGAGCATATGAAGAAGCTCGACATGGAGATCGCATCCGAGTTTATCGTAATGGCCGCGACGCTTATTCACATTAAGTCCAGGATAATGCTTCCTTCAAAGCAGGATCTGCAGGGTGGTGATAAGGAAGATGATCCCAGAGAAGAACTCGTTATCTCGCTTTTGCGTTACAGAAGATGCAAGATGCTTGCGAAGGAACTTAAGAAAAGAAATGAGTCATACAGGGACTGCGTCTACAGACTGCCTTCCACAGCAAAGGAGATGAACGTTAACATCGTATATCCTCCGCAGGAGTTTGTACCCGAGGAGTTCTCTGTTGCCATTGATAATATCTGCAAGAGAAATGAAGTAAGATTTGCTGATATTTCAACTAAGATAACGCACATCCTTAAGAGAGATAAACTCTCTGTAAGGGAGAGAATGAAGAGTGTATGGCTTAAGATCGCTGGAAGAGGAAAGATGTTCTTCCACGAGTTGTTTGAGAAGGGAAAGGCTGATAAGACTGACAGGATAGTAAGTTTCCTCGCGGTGCTTGAACTTCTAAGAAGCAACAGGATAGACGCAACTCAGAAGAAACCGTTTGACGTTATACTCATAGAAGAAAAAGGCGAAGGAAATATAAATGGAGCAGAAGGATAATTTTGAATTAACATATCAGGAATTGTCTCCTGCGTGCGAGGCTATTCTGTTTGCATCCGGTGATCCTGTTTCGCAGGACAGACTTGCCGAGATTTTAAATGTTGATGTTAAGACTGTTGATGAAGTCATGGCGAAGGTAATCTCGGATTATGAGAACAACCCTTGGGGCGGACTTCTCGTAAGAAAGATTGAGAAGTCTTATGTTATGTCAACCAAGCCCGGTATGATGAAGGTGTTAGAGAGAATGTTCTCGCCTAAGATGCATCCGCCGCTGTCGCAGGCTTCTTATGAGACACTTGCAGTTATTGCTTATAACCAGCCCGTTACACGTGCGCAGGTGGAAGCCGTCAGAGGTGTATCATCAGATTCGATCATCTCCAGACTGATCGACAGGGGCTGGATCGAGGAATGCGGTAATCTCGATGCTCCGGGAAGACCTTCGTTGTTCAGGACAACGAAGCAGTTCCTTATGGAATTCGGCATATCTTCTGTTGATGAACTTCCCTCGATGGAGCTTATGTCGTACCAGACTATCAGAGATCTTGAGGAGTCTTTGCAGAAGGCTGCGGGCAGTGATGACGGACAGATAACCATTGAGAATTATATGGAAGCCACAGAAGCCGCTTTAAAAGAAGGTGAGATGGAAGATGGAGAGCATAATTGAGCTTATAACCGAGCAGATGCCTCATATGAGTAAGGGGCATAAGGCAATTGCTTCTTATATCATTGAAAGTTATGACAAGGCCGCGTATATGACAGCGGCTAAGCTCGGAGAAGAGACCGGTGTATCGGAATCGACCGTAGTCAGATTTACAACGGAATTAGGTTTTGAAGGATATCCGCATTTCCAGGCTTCACTTAAGGAAGAGCTTAAATCCAAGCTGACTTCCGTTCAAAGACTGAATTATACGGAGAGGTTTGATGATGATCAGACAGCCGTAAGGGATATCATGAAAAGTGATATGGAGAACCTTAAGGAGACCATAGCCAATCTTGATGATGAAGCCATGGCGAAGGCGGTTGATGCTATCCTTAAGGCCCGTAAGATCTATATCATGGGACTTCGCTCGAGTGCACCGCTGTCGGCGTTCATGCATTTTTACATGACACTGTTGTTCGATGATGTTGTCCACATTCATTCCAACAGTACCAACGAAGTGTTCGAGCAGATCATGCCTATTACCAAAGAGGACATCATGATAGGCATATCTTTCCCGAGATATTCACAAAGAACGATCAATTCCATGGAGTATGCCAAGAAGAAAGGCGCAACGGTACTTGCAATAACAGACAAGGACAATACTCCTATGACTCAGAAAGCTGATATCAAGCTTTTCGCGAAGTCGAGCATGGCGTCTTTTGTTGACTCCCTCTCGGCTCCGCTCTCGCTTATCAATGCTCTTCTCGTAACACTCGGTATCCACAGAAGAGATCACATCAGAAGTTCGTTCGAATCGCTCGAGATCTTATGGTCTCAGTACGAAGTATATAACGGCGGCAAGGACCGCGCAGACAGACCCCAGGAGGATACACAATCATGAGTAATGTTTATCAGATCGCTATCGACGGCCCTTCAGGGTCAGGAAAGTCAACACTCGCCAAGGGTGCTGCCGCTAAGCTCGGCATCATGTACCTTGATACAGGCGCCATGTACAGAACATGCGGCGTGTGCGCTTTGAAGACAGGTATTGAACCCAAGGATGAGGATGCCGTTAAGAAGATGCTTGAGACCATGGATCTTAAGATCAAGTTCGAAGACGGCATTCAGCACATGATCTTAAACGGCGAAGATGTCACAGGACAGATAAGAACTCCTGAAGTATCAAGGGCAGCTTCCGACATAAGTTCTTTGCCTTTCGTAAGGACTGCTATGGTAGATATGCAAAGAAAGATCGCTGCCGACCAGAGTTTTGTTGTTGACGGCAGAGACATAGGCTCAGTAGTTCTTCCTAATGCCAAGTACAAGTTCTTCTTAACCGCTTCCCCTGAGGCCCGCGCGAAAAGAAGATTCCTCGAGCTTGAGCAGAAGGGAACACCTCAACCCCTCGATGAAGTCCTTAAGGATATCATCTGGAGAGATAAGCAGGACTCCGAGAGAGCAGCTTCACCTCTTATCAAGGTTGATGATGCGGTTGAGATCGATACATCCGATATCGGAATAGAAGAGACTTTGGAAGTTCTTCTTAGCTACATAAAAGAATGAAAGTAATACGTGCCGAATCAGCCGGTTTCTGTTTTGGTGTAAAGAACGCCGTTCAGACCGCATATAAGATGGTGGACGACCGTAAAGACGGCGAGCGTCTTATCATGCTCGGAGAACTTACCCATAATGAGAAGGTAACGACCGAGCTTTTATCCAAGGGCTTCGAGATCATCGATTCTGCCGAGGATGTTCCTTCCGGAAGCAAGGTGATCATAAGAGCTCACGGAGTAACACCTAAGCAGAAGCAGATACTTGCCGCAAAAGGCGTAACGGTATTTGACTGCACTTGTCCGTTTGTTCAGAAGATACATAAGATCGTAAGAGACAATGCCAATGAAGGTAAGAAGATCATTCTTACCGGTATGCCTGGTCACCCGGAGGTTGAAGGCATAAGGGGAGAGGCGCCTGATTCTGTTACAGTTATAAGCTCTGCAGATGAGCTTTCAGGGATTGATTCAGACCTTGAGAATACTGTGCTTATCTCGCAGACGACATTCTCTACGGAAGCCTTTTCTGACATATGTGCAAATATCAAAAATAAAATTGCAAATAATCAGATTTTTGATACAATATGTAATACGACAGTCTGTAGGCAAAGGGAAGCTATGCGCATATCGCAGCAGGTAGATGTGATGCTTGTCATCGGGTCTTCCCACAGCTCGAATACGAAGAAGCTCTTTGAGATTGCAGAAAGTCGCTGTTGTAGAACGTTTCTTGTAAGCGACAGCTCGGATGTCAGACGTCTTATTGATGAGGGTAAGATATCGGCGGACGATACCGTAGGAGTCACGGCAGGTGCATCTACACCGGAAGCAATTATTTTGGAGGTTGTTCAGGCAATGGACGAGAACGAGAAGGAAATTCTGGCGGATCAGGAACAGACTGATACAAATTTTGCGGAGTATGTTGAGAGTATTCCCCAGCTTAGAAGA
>JAEEGL013268741.1_pt1 | contig 14183 bp, 10 predicted proteins | sample 9134231 | NCBI WGS metagenome assembly JAEEGL01 (sample SAMN16246548, study PRJNA631951) | gut metagenome | biome: gut microbiome; feature: rumen; material: fiber-attached | host: Bos | place: Iran: Karaj | collected 2018-10 | reverse complement strand
TAGCAAGCTTTATATTATTCCTTTGTGCAGCAGGACATTGGAACGGCAGTAAAGAGGTTGTCGCTAAGGGAACTGACAAGCTGCCAACAGATTTGGCTTTTGTGTCAACAATAGTAATAGAATTATTTATATTGGGATTTGTCTATGATAATAGAGGGTTCAATGCGGTGTTAATCGTTGTCTGGACTCTTCTCTATATGGTTGCTGCTGCAGTTGGTTTGATTTTCTGTTCTAATATAGCTGTAAATTTCAAGCTTAAGCAATTGTTGAAAAATACAGTAATCATAGGTGGGCTAAACAGGATAAAGCCCAGTATAAAAAAGCAAATAAAGTTAACCTGCGCGACAATTAAATGGACAACCAGAATTTGGATTATCTTTATCATATTTGCGATATTAGAATTTGGCGGAATAGTTTTAGCTGGTAGTGGAGGTTTACTTTTGCCATGGCTTATTGAAAAGATAATATTCGCAGTGATTTTACATCGTATTCTTTACAACTATGCCAAGATAAAGTCAACAACTATGAAGCTTGCAGAGGGCGAAACATCCGCCCAAGTCGACACCGATGGCATGCCAGAATTTTTGTTAGAGCACGCCGAGGCTGTAAATGCAGTGAGATCGGGAATTACAGTTGCAATTGATGAAAGAACCAAGAGTGAACGAATGAAGACGGAATTGATTACCAACGTTTCGCACGACATCAAGACTCCACTTACATCAATTATCAACTACGTTGATTTGTTAGGAAAAGAGGATATTAAAAACGAAAACGTTAGCAAGTACCTCAAGGTGTTGGACAGACAGTCGAATCGCTTGAAAAAACTCATAGAAGATTTGATTGAGGCGTCAAAGGCTTCTACCGGAAACATCGAGTTCAACATGGAAAAGATTAACGCTCAGGTGCTGTTAAATCAGTCAATTGGCGAATTCTCTGATAAACTTACAGCTAACAAAATAAGCCTATTCACAGACATCCCAGAGCACGAGATATATCTGTGCGCTGACAACAGATACCTATGGCGAGTATTCGACAATCTTATGTCAAACATTGTTAAATATGCTCAGTCAAACACAAGATGCTACGTTGATTTGAAGGAAACTGATGACAAACTTCAATTTGTATTCAGAAACACTTCGAAGAAGGCGCTAAACATTTCTGCTGACGAGCTTATGGAGCGATTTGTCAGAGGAGATAGATCGCGATATACAGAGGGCAACGGTCTTGGACTTTCTATAGCTCGCAGCCTGACAGAGGGTATGGGCGGAAATCTGATAATTGACATTGATGGTGACTTATTCAAAGCGACAGTGGAATTTAAGAAATCCTAGAATCGTTTTGTATGAATGCGAGGATATGTTACAATACCTCTTATGAATAAGAAAAAAGTTATTTTAAGAATTATCATTGTCCTATGGATTTGTCTTATCTGGGGGCACAGCCTTCAGCCGGCAAATATATCAAACAAAGAGAGTGGTGCTGTTTTAACATTTTTGATTAATCATTTTCCATCGGTATTTAATGCCGACACCGGAATGGTTATAGTCAGAAAGTCAGCTCATTTTACAGAGTACTTCATACTTGGAATACTGCTTTGCTGTGAAATGATTAGCTATCTGCGTGGAGCCTTCAAGCGTTTTTCTGTTCCAGCTGTAGCGGGATTATTCGTATCGTTCATCGATGAGACAATCCAGCTTTTTGTGGAGGGACGTTCCGGCGAAGTCAGAGATATGTGGATTGATTTTGCGGGAGTGGTTCTAGGTGTTTTAATAACTATGGCAATTTCTAACAATAGACACTCTAGGAGAAGATGACAGCAAGAAAATAAGTCTGGAGATGCTGTATTTTAACCTATCTCACAAGGGTATGTTATGTTAGAATATACATATAATTCTTGCGCTAGGAACGTACAACTAGCAGAGAAAATATTTGCATATCAAAATGCTAAGAATCGGAGGCATCATATGAGCAAAAAGAGAATAGTTATTGCGCTTGGACATGACGCGCTTGGCACAACCGTACTAGAACAGTGGAACGCCACAAAACGTACAGCGGTTGCAGTGGCAGAGTTCATCAAGCAGGAATATCAGGTTGTTATCACACACAGTAATGGTCCACAGGTTGGCATGATTCACACAGCACTTTCAGAGTTCTATCAGAATCATCCGGATTACACACCTACACCAATGTCTGTTTGTTCTGCAATGAGCCAGGGCTACATCGGTTACGATCTACAGCAAGCTATTCGCTCAGAGCTAGTTGGTCGTGGAATATACAAACCAGTTTCTACAGTACTTACTCAGGTTACAGTCGATCCATACGACGAGGCTTTCTACAAGCCAACCAAAATCATCGGACGAGTTATGACAGCTGAAGAAGCAGAGGCAGAAGAAAAAAAGGGCAATCACACCATAGAAGTCGAGGGTGGCTATCGAAGAATCGTCGCAGCACCAAAGCCTATGGAGATTGTTGAGATAGACGCTATCAAGGCACTTTGTGATGCAGATCAAGTTGTTATCGCCTGCGGAGGCGGCGGCATCCCAGTTCTCTCTCAGGACAACAAGCTTAAGGGAGCATCCGCAGTAGTCGAAAAGGATACAGCAGCAGGGCTTCTTGCATCAGAAGTAAATGCAGATATGCTTGTTATCCTTACATCGGTTACAAAGGTTTGCAAAAACTTTGGTAAGCCAAACGAAGAACCACTTGATTACTTGTCAGTGGCAGATGCCAAGAAGATGCTTGCAGATGGCGAGTTCGGTGCAACGGATATGGCACCAAAGATTCAGGCGGCTATCGACTACATCGGCGATTCTGCAATCCGCAAGGTTTTGATAACAAAGCTTTCAGATGCAGGCAACGCAGTAGGTGGTCAGACTGGTACAATGATTGGTAAATAAAAAATCGAAATGACACACAGAGACACTACATGGTTAGTGTCTCTGATTTTTTTTTGAAAACTAAGGTTAGGATATTGAAACCTTGCAATAAATGTGTTAAATTAAATCAGGCGTTAGTAGAGCCTAACAGATATTCATTATCTGAAACTTTGGTTAAATAATATGAATTGTTTTTAGGATTTACTACAAAATCATTTATAAAAGTAAAAGGAAGTAAAATATGATGCCATTAGTTATGGCGCCACAAGGCGAAGAACAAATGATAAAGCGAATCGGCGGAAGCGAAGAAGTTAAACGTCATTTGCAAGAACTCGGCTTTGTGCCTGGAGGGCACGTTACAGTCGTTAATGAGATTGGCGGCAATCTAATTATTAACGTAAAGGAGTCAAGAGTGGCTGTTGACAAGCAGCTGGCTCAAAAAATATTTATTTAATAATAGGATGTTATTTTCTATTTTAGAGGAAGAGGAGAGAAGACTATGACACTTCGAGATGTAAAAGTTGGCGACACAGTCAAGGTTACAAAAATCGATGGCGCAGGCGCTGTAAAGCGCAGAATCATGGACATGGGAATCACCAAGGGAGTAGAAATCTATGTTCGCAAGATTGCACCATTAGGTGATCCGGTTGAAATTACTGTTAGAGGCTATGAGCTTTCAGTGCGCAAGGCTGATGCTGAAATGATCTTAGTAGAAGGTTAAAGGAGGAAGTTATCGTGGGAATTCGTATTGCATTAGCAGGTAACCCTAACTGCGGTAAAACTACATTATTTAACGCACTCACGGGCTCTAACCAATTTGTTGGTAACTGGCCAGGTGTTACAGTTGAATACAAAGAAGGAAAATACAAGGGTGACAAGGAAGTTAAGATTGTGGATCTTCCAGGTATTTACTCTCTTTCACCATACACATTAGAAGAGGTTGTATCTCGTAACTATCTTATCGATGAAAAGCCAGAGGCAATCATCAATGTTATTGATGGTACCAACCTAGAGAGAAACCTTTATCTTACAACTCAGATTGTTGAGCTAGGTATCCCTGTAGTTATCGCTATCAACATGATGGATGTTGTAGAAAAGAACGGCGACAAAATTAACACCAAAAAGCTTTCAGAAGAAATTGGTGTTCCAGTTATCGAGATTTCTGCCCTTAAGAACAGAGGTCTCAAGGATATCGTAGATGCAGCAGTTAAGGCGGCAAAGGAGGCTCTGCCTCAGTCACCAAAGCATCGTTTCGATGGTTCTGTTGAGCATGCTCTTGCTCACATCGAGGAGCTTTGTTTGCACAACGTCGAAGATGAAAATGTTCAAAGATGGTATTCAATCAAGTTGTTCGAGCGCGATGAAAAGATTCAGGAAAAGCTTGGTCTTTCTGAAGAAACAGTTAATCATATCGAGAAAGATATTGCATCCTGCGAAAAGGAGCTTGACGACGACGCTGAATCAATCATCACAGGTGAAAGATACAACTACATCGGAACTATTATTGATGGTTGCGTCAAAAAGGCAAAGAAGGGACTTACAACATCTGACAAGATTGATCAGATTGTTACAAACCGTTTCCTTGCCCTTCCAATATTTGCAGTAGTAATGTTCCTGGTGTACTTTGTCTCAGTTACAACTGTTGGTACATGGGCAACAGATTGGGCAAACGATGGTGTCTTCGGTGATGGATGGCACTTGTTTGCTATTGGTTCGGCAGACTACAATGATGCAGTTGATAAGTATAATGAGGCGGATCTTATCATTGTTGGATATGATTTGTATTGTGAGGGAAACGGCGAGGGGCCAACAGGTGACTTCAAGTATCCCGTAGAGGATGAGGAGACAGCTGCTGTTGAATACAGGACAGCTACTCATGAGGACTATGTTGAGGCGGTGGAATACATCCATTCACACGAAGTGCCTGAGCCTGAAGATTATGGTGTGTGGATTCCTGGTATTCCAGTTTTTGTAGAGTCAGGGCTTGATGCTATTAAGTGTAACGATGCAGTTAAGGGGCTTATCCTTGATGGTATCGTAGCCGGTGTAGGCGCAGTTCTTGGTTTCGTACCACAGATTCTTGTGCTATTCATCTTCCTTGCATTCCTAGAGGCATGTGGTTACATGGCGCGTGTTGCTTTCATCATGGACCGTATCTTTAGAAAGTTTGGTCTCTCAGGTAAGTCATTTATTCCAATGCTTATCGGTACAGGTTGTGGTATCCCTGGTATCATGGCTTCTCGTACAATCGAAAACGATAGAGACCGCAAGATGACAATTATGACAACTACATTTATTCCTTGTGGCGCTAAGCTTCCATTTATCGCTATGGTTGCAGGCGCTATCTTCGGCGGTGCTGCTTGGGTTGCTCCATCGGCATACTTCCTTGGAATATTTGCTATTATTACATCTGGTATAATGTTAAAGAAGACAAAGATCTTCGCTGGCGATCCAGCACCATTTGTTATGGAGCTTCCAGCATACCACTGGCCAACACTTTCAAATGTTCTTCGCAGCATGTGGGAGCGTGGTTGGTCATTCATCAAAAAGGCTGGTACAATTATTCTTCTTTCAACAATCGTAGTTTGGTTTACAACATTCTTTGGATTCACACCTGATGGATTCAGAATGCTTGAGGAAGAAGAAATCGGCATGTCAATCTTGGCAAGCATTGGTAAGGGTCTTTCATGGATATTCATTCCACTTGGATTTGGCGATTGGGAGGCAACAGTTGCATCAATCACAGGTCTTGTGGCAAAGGAAAACATCGTAGGTACACTTGCTATCATCTACGGCGCAGCCGGCGATGTATACGAGACAATGCGTGCAGCATTCACAGATGCATCAGGATTTGCGTTCCTTGCATTCAACCTTCTTTGCGCTCCTTGCTTTGCAGCTATGGGTGCAATTAAGCGTGAAATGAACAACACTAAATGGTTCTGGAGAGCAATCGGATACCAGTGTGGATTTGCATGGGTAATCGGACTTATCATCTACCAGGTTGGTAAGCTGTTCACAGGTGAAGGCTTCACCGTAGGAACTGTCTTCGGAATAGCTGCGATTGCATGCTTACTCTACGGACTATTCCGCAAAGACAAATACACTAAGTAATATAAATAGGACGCTGGTTACGGCTACAAGCTAGTCTATAATATACATAAGTATGTTTACAGTTTTAAGTGAGTTGGTAGTTGTCAAGCTCTGAGATTACCGAAGGTGACATGTTAGTCACCGCAGGTAATACTCAGGCTTGACAACGTAACCAACGGATTAAATTAAGAAAGCAGGTATCACGTGGGTACTGTTATTGTGGTATTAATATTAGCTGCAATTGTGGCTGCTATTGTTTATTCGATAGTGAAGGCACGCAAGCGTGGCGAGCATCCCGCATGCGGTGGTGATTGTGATCACTGTGGCGGTGGATGTCATTAAAATTGCAAATAGTTAATGCAAATGATTGCATAAAGAAGATCACTGAAGCAGGTGGTCTTCTTTTTTTGCAAAAAAATATAAAGAAGAGGAAATGAATTTGTATTGTAAAGCTTTTGTCCCTAATAAAATCGTATACAGAGTAATCAGAATTAATGAGGTGAAAGTAATGGAAAAGATAAAAATCAAAATTGGAATTCTTGCATTGTGCGCTGTTGCACTATCCTATATGGCTATGACGCCAGTGCTTGCAAGCATAGGGGCAGAATTTAGTGGAGTGAGCGAGACATTGGTGCAGATGATAATAACATTGCCAAGCTTACTTTTTATTGTGGGCTCGCCACTTAGCGGAATAGCAATGAGTTCTGTCAACAAGAAAAAGATAGCAATGTTTGCTTTGACTTGTTATTTAGTGGGAGGATTATTTCCCTTCTTCTTTAACTCAAATATATGGCAGCTTTTAGCAGGTAGCGCAATCATCGGCGTGGGAACAGGATTCTTGATGCCTTTGATTAATGGATTTATCGTCCAATATTTTGACAAAGAGAATCAGGCAGGAATGATGGGATTGAATGCCACATTTACAGCGCTTGGTGCTATGGCATTCATATTCGCAGCTGGTCAGTTGGCAAAGTTTGGCTGGAGAACAAGCTACATCGTATTTGCATTTGTTCTAGTAATTATCATTGTTGCCTTTATTTGTTTGCCAGCTGGTGAACCAGTACAAGCGAAGGAATTCGCAAATACGAATCAGAAATCAACAAGCAAGTTCGAGATGAATCCTTATATCATGGGACTTTTTATAATCGGATTTATCTACTATGTAATGCAAAATGCTTTCAATACCAACTCATCAGCGTATGTTAGCGAAGTACTTGGCGCTGGAGCAGCTGTTGCAAGTATCGTAACAATGGCAAACACAATCGGTGGAATAATCGGTGGTGCCACTTTCAAGGGTGTATCAATGAAATTTAAAAACCAAGTCGAGACCATAACTCTTGTGATTGTGGCTGTTGGATTTTTGGTTGCGTTTCTAATCCAAACTCTTCCAACGATTATCATAGGAAGTCTTTTGGTTGGCTATGGATTTGCTTTATTTAATGCGGGCGGTACATTTTTGCTGGCACAAAACACCCGACCTGAAACAAATGCTTTTACAGTTTCGGTTTATTTGGCGCTTATCAACATAGGCGCAGCAATATCACCGGTAATAGTTAATACCTGCGGTGGATTAATAGGAAATGGAACTGGTCCAAAGTACCTTCTTGCTGCAATAATCATTGCCGCTGTGACAATCTATTCATTTATCCTTAACAGAGCCAAGAAATAGTGCCAACAAAAAACTCGGATAATCATAACAGTGGAACAGGTGCAAAAATATATCAGCATATGTTGCACATCTGGCACAGGGCAAAAACCACTGTGCAAATTTAGGCAAAGAATTGGAAAGGATTTTGAAAGAAGCATCAAGAAAATTTTCATAGAATAGATACAATCAAAAATTAAATTTGTTCTTATTTTCTAAAGATTTAATTTTAAAGGAGTCTAGTATTATGGCAACAGTCAATTTGACTATTGATGGCAAGTCGATAGTGGCAGATGAAACAAAGACTGTCCTTGAGGCAGCCCTTGATAATGGAATTTACATCCCACACCTTTGTCATCATGATGATTTGCATCCTAACGGGGGATGCCGTCTGTGCGTGGTAAAGCAGGACGGAGTGGATGGTGTTATCACATCTTGTTCCACAAAGGTTAAGGAAGGAATGGTGATTAATACCAAGGATGAAGCAGCGGAAAAGGTCAGAAAGCTTTCTTGCGATTTGATGTTCAAAACACATCCAAGCGAGTGCGTTGGTTGTCCTAAATATGGCAAATGTCAGCTTGCTTCAATATCACAGTATGTAGGAGATTCGGGACGGGATTTGCGTCAGCAAAAGCTTCCTCTTATAGAGAACGAAGAAAATCCTCTTATGCTTCACGAAATGTATCGTTGCATTCTCTGCGGCAGATGCGTGAGAGCTTGCTCAGAGCTAAGAGGTGTGGGAGCACTTAAATTTGAAAAGGTTGATGGCAGAATGAAAGTTGTCATCAACGGTAACAGCCTTGAGGAAGCAGGCTGTCAATTCTGTGGTGCTTGCGTAGAGGTTTGCCCAACAGGTTCTATCCGCGACAAGGTCGGTGTGTTCAAGGATGATCCGGGACTTAGCCGTGAGATGAAATTGGTACCTTGTAGCGAGGGTTGTCCAGCCCATATCAATGTACCTAAGTACATAAGATTTATTAAGGAGGGCAACTTCCCAGCAGCGGCAGCAACCGTTAGAGAGAAGGCGCCATTCCCAGAGTCACTTGGTTATATCTGCGTTCACTCTTGTGAGCTTCAGTGTAAGAGAAATCATTTAGATGGACCTCTTTCAATCAGAAATCTCAAGAGATTTGCAGCAAGTCAGGATGATGGAAGCTGGAAGACTAAGGCATTCCAAAAGGATGCAACAGGCAAGACGGTTGCAATAATCGGCGCTGGCCCAGCAGGTCTCACAGCAGGCTACTACTTAAAGAAGCTCGGCCATGAAGTGACAATATTTGAAAAGCTTCCAAAGGCTGGCGGGCAGATGAGATATGGCATTCCTTCATATAGATTGCCAAGAGAAGTATTGGATAGAGAAATTTCCGAGATTGAAGCTATAGGCGTAGAAATCAAATGCAATAGTGATATAAAATCAGCGGCTCAGCTTAAGGCTGAGGGGTATGATGCAGTGTTTGTCTCTGTGGGAACACATGCAGGAAACAGATTACCTCTTCCAGGGAACGACTTAGAAAACGTATATCTCAATGCAGATTTCCTTAGAGCAATCAATTTGGATAATCCGCTTCCAGTGGGTGAAAACGTAGTTGTTCTCGGCGGTGGTAACGTTGCTATCGACTGTGCCCAATCGGCAGTTCGCCTAGGTGCAAAGCATGTAGTTATGACCTGTCTTGAGGCACCTGACAAGATGACTGCTTCTGATGAAGAAGTGACCTGGGCAAAGGAAGAGGGAATCATAGTCGAAAATTCTCGCACCTTTGATGCAATCGAATCCGTTGACGGCAAGGTGACCGGTCTGACAGTTACAGGAATCGAAGACCTAAAGTTTGGCCCTAAGGGACCAGAGTTCACTCGAATCCCAGATTCAACTGTGACCTTCCCAGCTGACACAGTTATCTTTGCAGTTGGCCAGCATCCTGACATCGACGAGGAGTTCGGTTTGGAGCTTAATCGAGGAAGGGTAGTTACCACTGAGGGACACAAGACATCCGTAGATGGAATATACGCAGCCGGCGATGTTGTCACTGGAACACGTTCGGTTATCGCAGCAATTGCAGAGGCAAGAGAAGCTGTCTGTGAGATTGACAGATATCTTGGCGGCGATGGAAATATCGAAGAAAATCTTGCCCCAGAGCAGCTTGCAAATCCTTGTATAGGAAAGAACGAAGAGCTTACAAAGACTCACAGAACAGAGCCATCTGTTAATGATGCTGATTCTAGAAAATGCAATTTTGAGCCTATGGATTTAGGCTTTGATGGTTGTAAGGCGGGCTGTGAGGCTAGTCGTTGTTTACAGTGTGACCTTCGAGTTCAAATATCTCCACAGAAATTCTGGAGCGATTATGCAGCAGAGGAAGGAGGTCAGCAGTAATGAAAAAATTGTTAGTAGTTAGTTGCGTATGCGACGACAAGTTTGCACCAATATCTTTGTATTTAATGAACAATCATCTCAGTGATGTTGTTGCAGGGGTAAACACAAAAGCTAAGGAATTGGATGCTGAAATACTGTATCTTCTGCCAGAGGGCAGTCAGGTTGACGGCTTGGAAGGCTTCGTGAGATATGTCGATGCCTCATCACCTACATTGAACAATCCTTATGCGGTAGTTCAAGTGCTTTCAGGCAATCTGCCTCGTCCAATGATTCAGGATGACTTCGTGGCAGAGTATGACAATAAAGAGGTTGTTGTTATAACGCCGGAGGAGGCATATGCAATTCAGTGCGGTTCTGAGGATAAATTTGTTGCAGTAACAGCCGATGGCGAAACAGAAATCAAAAAGGTCTCAGCGGGAACATCGGTTGCTGAAATAGCAGATGTCGACGGCGCAAAGGCAATCCTTGTCGGCGGATTGAAGGGCAAATTTATTTTGCCTCAGGATGGCGAAAACACAAAAGTTGAGGCAACTGAAAGCTTCAATTCAATAGTGGTTTATAAAACTAGCGATTGCATGGTGGATGCTTGTGTGCAGCTGATGAATCAAGCATACGAAGCATCCTGCGGCAAGTGCGTTCTCTGCCGCGAGGGCACATCTCAGTTCAAGCAGATAGTTACAGAGATGACAACAGGAAAAGCAAAGGCGACAGATATAGACTTGATCAAAGAAGTATCTGAAATCATAACCGTTGGAGCTTACTGTCCATTCGGTCAGAACATGACAAAGCCTCTCACATCTGCGATGGAGTTGTTTGCCGATGAATTTGCAGATCATATCAAGAAAAAGACCTGCAAGTGCGGTAAGTGCTACAAGGCAGCTACACTTTACTTCATCGACCCAGATGAGTGTCAGGGCTGTGGTGATTGTATCGACGCATGTCCAGAGGAGGCAATCGAGGGCAAGGATGGATTCATCCACATCATCGATCAAGATCTTTGCGAGCAGTGCGGCAAGTGTGTTGCAGCCTGCGATGAGGGATGCATCAAATCTGCCACCAAGCTTCCAAAGCTTCCTAGAAAGCGCACAAAAGTTGGAAAGTTTTAAGGGGTTTTATAAAGGGTTGCAACAACGTCTTGTTTTATTTTGCAGGTCAAAATGCACTTAATAATTTGAATGCAATAATAGATAAGTTTTAAAGAAAATGAAAATAGTTGCAGCAGGCTTGGGATGATAATTTATATACAAGAAAATAAGAACCAAGCAATTAGGTTAACTAATTAGAAGGAGAAGAAATGGAGAACTTAAAAACACAAATAGTTGTTATTGCAGGTGGTCCATCTGGTATGTCGGCAGCGGTTCAGGCAGCTGAGGACGGCGCAGATGTCATCGTAATTGAAAAAGCAGCTATCACAGGTGGCGCAGCCAATATGGGTATGGGACCACTTGGAATTGGAACAAAGTATCAACAGCAGCAGATGATTGATATCACTGTTGAAAAGGCATTTAACATGTTTATGGATTACACACATTACAATGTTGATGCAAGACTCGTAAAGAGATATTTTGAGCAGTCAGGTGAGACAATTGAGTGGCTCGAGGATATGGGGGTTGAATTTGAGGGTGCATTCAAATATTTCCCTCAGTCAGAGGCAACATGGCACATCGTAAAGACTGGAAATAAGATTGGACCGCGTGCAGCAGGTCACATGAATAAGGCACTTCTTAAGAAGGCTCAAGAACTTGGAGTAAAGGTGCTTCTTGAGACAGCTGGCAAGCGGATTCTCAAGGATGAGGATGGCAAGGTTTGTGGTGTGGTTGCAGTTAATAAAGATGGTGAAGAGTTCACTATCGAATGTAAGGCAGCAATCATCGCAACAGGCGGAGCTGGATGCAACAAGCAGTTCATCTTAGATGAGACAGGATTAGAGCAGGGGAAGGATGTTTACAACTTTGCTATTCCAGGTCTCATGGGAGATGGATTAAAGATGGCTTGGGAAGCAGGCGCAGATCATCTTCCTGTTAGAATCGAGCAGGCTTGCGATCTTGGCGGTGGCGAGGAAGCTAGAGGTGGAGTAACAAACATCTTTAGACAGCCAAACCTTCTTGTAAACAAGTTTGGTAAGAGAGTAATGAACGAAGAGTTCATGCAGAATACAACTTATCTTAGCAATGTTGCAATGCATCAAAAGGATAAGACCTTGTACTCAATCGTTGATTCTACAATCGTAAAATCATACGTGAAAAACGGTGTTGATGTGACAAGTCTTGTTACACCAGATCCAGATGTTTCAGATTTCTATGATGGAATGGACGAGCTCCTTGAAAAGGGAACCAAGAATTTCTTTAAGGCAGAGACAATCGAAGAGCTTGCAAACCAGCTCGGAATTGATCCAGAGGTTCTTGAGGAGACAATCGATGATTACAACGATTACTGTGAGAGCAGAGATGAAGAATTTTTCAAGAATCACAGATATCTACGTAAGTTAAAGAAGGGGCCTTACTATGCAGGAACTTTCCATCCAGGTGGATATGGCACTGTAGGCGGAATTCGTATAAACGAAAATTGCGAATGCTGCGACAAAGACTTTATGCCAATCCCAGGACTTTATGCATGTGGAGCCGATTCATGTAACATCTACGATGACAGCTACATGTTCTTGCTTCCAGGTAACTCAATGGGATACGCCGTAAACACAGGCCGCATCGCAGGTATGGAAGCCGTAGAGTACATTGAGGAATAATCTTAGAGAGATAAAGTAACTATAGTTATGTAATTAATTAGAAAGAGTTTAAATAGCTGGTAGCTATCAAGCTCTGAGTGTTACCGCAGATGACATTCTTAGTCATCGAAGGTAATATCTCAGGCTTGAGAGCGTAACCAGCGAGATATAACCCAGGAGGATGAATAAATGAGTAAAGTTAGAGTTGCTGTAGTAGGATGCGGAGGAATTGCAAATCAAAAACATTTTCCTTCCCTCGCTAAATTCCCAGAGAGAGCAGAAATCGTTGCTTTCTGCGACATTATTGAAGAGAGAGCTGTAAAGGCAAAGGAAGAGTACGGCTCAGCAGATTCAAAGGTTTATACAGATTATAAGGAGATGCTTGCAGACACTTCAATTAATATAGATGTTGTACATGTATGTACTCCAAACGTGGCACACTGCCCAATCACTGTTGCAGCGTTTGAGGCTGGCAAGCACGTAATGTGCGAGAAGCCAATGGCACACTGCACAGAGGATGCTCGTAAGATGATTGATGCATGGAAGAAATCTGGCAAGAAATTTACAATCGGTTACCAAAACAGATTCCGTGATGACACACAGACACTTCACGCATCATGCGCAGCAGGCGAGCTTGGAGAAGTTTATATGGCAAAGGCTCACGCCCTCAGACGTAGAGCAGTCCCAACATGGGGTGTATTCCCTAACAAGGCACTTCAGGGCGGCGGTCCACTTATCGATATAGGAACACACGCTCTTGATATCACACTTTGGATGATGGATAACTATGAGCCAGTTTCAGTTTCAGGTCAGGTATTCTATAAGCTTGGTCGCGACGAGCACGGTCCAGAGGGTAACGTATTTGGTCCTTGGGATCCAAAGACTTTCGAGGTTGAGGATTCAGCTTTCGGTCTTGTAAAGATGAAGAACGGTGCTGTTATCTATCTTGAGGCTTCTTGGGCTCTCAATGTCCTTAAGTCTATGGAAGCATCTACAACACTCTGCGGAACAAAGGCAGGTGCCGAAATTCACCACGGTGGTTCATATCCAAACGACGAGCTTATCTACAACACAGTAGAGCACAATCAGCTTATGGAAAAGGTTATTTCTCCAGCAGGAGTAGTTGACTTCTTCGAAGGCGGAGCAGCAGCAGAGGCTGTTCGCGAAGCAGACCAGTGGCTTGATGCAATCATCAACGACAAGGAGCCACTTGTTAAGCCAGAGCAGGCATTTGTAGTAACACAGATTCTTGAGGGTATTTACAAGTCAGCAGAGTCTGGTAAGGAATACTTCTTTTAAATAAGGATTTTAAATCTTGTTAGAAAACTTTCGTCTTATTTAAAAGAATTACAAATTTTACGGAGGATATATAAATGGCAGGAAGACCAATTTATAATCCATCTAGCTTTAAGAATGTTGAGGAGAATGGACAGGTAGTGGGCTATAGCTTCGACTGGAAAGCCCAGTACTACCGTTCAT
>JAEEGL011614872.1_pt1 | contig 14183 bp, 5 predicted proteins | sample 9134231 | NCBI WGS metagenome assembly JAEEGL01 (sample SAMN16246548, study PRJNA631951) | gut metagenome | biome: gut microbiome; feature: rumen; material: fiber-attached | host: Bos | place: Iran: Karaj | collected 2018-10 | reverse complement strand
CACGCCCACGGCCGCGCCCACGCCGGAGCCGACGCCCACGCCGACCCCCGCGCCGACGCCCACGCCCACGGAGGTCCCGGAGAGCCCCGTTCCCACGGCGGACGCGGTGCTGACGGCGGGGGGCGTGGAATATCCCGCCCGGCGCTTTTCCGGGGACCTGACGGGGAGCGGCGGCATGGAGTTCACCTGCACCGTGCCGACGGAGGCCGTCACGGCGGAGTATGCCCACAACGCCTGGATCTTCCGCTGCGTCTCCGATCCGGAGGCCGCCTGGCTGGAGCTGAGCTTCATCGCCGGGACCGACGGGGAGAGCCTCCTGCCCGGCTTCATGGACGGATATCTGGATTTCACGGAGATCGAGTTCTCCGAGGCCTCCGCCCTGGGCCGCACCCGGGGCAGCGTGGGCCTGGTCACCGCCTCCGACGGGGAGTGGCAGGCCGAGGGCCGCCTTCTGGACGCCGGGGACGGCGTGGTGGCCGCGGCGCTCCTCTGCCGCCTGGACCGGCTGGAGGAGGAAGGGGCGCTGCTCTCCGCCCTCCTGAACACCTTCCGCCTGGCGGGCTGACGCCGGACGCTTTCCTACCCCCGCGCCGATGGGCGCGGGGGGTTTTTCTGCCTCAATTCCCTGAAAATGCACATAATTTGACTGCATTATACTTGCATATTTCCGAAGCACCCGGTATAATCGGGACAATCAAAGATCAAGGGGGAACCTGATATGAAAACCGTGAACGTGACGCTGCGGATGGACAAGGAGCTCAAGGAGCAGGCGGACGCCCTCTTTGCCGACATGGGCCTGAGCCTCAACACGGCCTGCCGTATGTTCCTCACCAGGGCCGTGCGGGAGCAGCGCATCCCCTTCGAGGTGATCCGCAAGCCCGACCGGAGCACCCTGCGCGCCATCGCGGATTCGGAGCGGGGCCAGGGCGTCAGCGCGGAATACGACAGCGTGGACGCGCTGATGAATGCCCTGGAAGGGGATGGGGAAGCGGACGGCAAGTGAGAGGACGCGGCGATGGGACGGGGGTCGATTCCCCTGCCTGAGCCTGCTGCGGGCATGTCCCGGCGGGGGGCTCCCTCCGTCTCCGGCTTCGCCGGCCCCAAATCTCCGCAAAGGAGGAAGAACACATGAACACACTCCGCTATACGGCGCGGTTCCGGCGGGATTACCGCCGGGGGCTGCGGAAGGGCTGCGATCCGGCGAAGCTGCGGGCCCTGCTGGAGCTGCTTCGCCGGGGCGCGCCGCTGCCCCGGGACAGCCGGGACGCGGCCCTGCGAGGGACGGAAGCCCGGGTCTGCCGGGTGGAGCCGGGCTGGCTGCTGGTGTATCGGGTGAAGGAGGGGACGGTGACCCTGGTGCGGGTGAAGTACGTGCGCCGGGAGCGTCCCACGGGAGCGCCGCCCATGGGCCTCTGGTTCAAAACCCTGCTGCGGAGCCCGGTGAAAACGGCGCTGACGGTCCTCCTGCTGGCGGCGGCGGCCTTTCTGCTGCTGGACAATCTCTCCTCCTACGTGATGCAGACGGAAGCCCTCAAGCAGGCGGAGGAAGCGGTGGAGGGCGTGCTCACCGTGGAACGCAGCCCGGTTGAATGGCCGATCGACGGGACGGACAGCTGGTTCCTGCTGACGGAGCTGGGGGAGAGCTACCGGGGCCGCGTCACCTATGAGAGCACCCACCACGAGGCCCTGACGGAAGCGGACCTGGAAGCCCTGGAGGCCCTGCCCTATATCGACGCCGTGGACCGCCGCTACATGACCGCCGGGGTCTCGGCGGACTATGCCCGGATCGACGGGGCCTGGGCCAACTACGGCTTCATGGACCGGCTGGTGATCGAGGCCACCGTGGCGGGAAAGGGCATCAACGAAGACTACGCCCGGGGCATGTATCAATCCAATGCGGGCATATATAACCTGATGCTGGAGGACGTGACCCTCCTGGCCGGGAACCGGGCCGCCCTGGACGAGCAGCTCCGCAGCCTGAACGGAAAGGCCCGTCTCATCGTCTGCACCGTAGCGGACGAGGCCGCCGCCTCGGGGGAATACTACAAGCTGGGCGGCATCAGCGGCGACAGCGTGGACAGCCTGGGCTTCGACGTGACGAAGTCCCTGGCGGACGCCTTGGAAAAGGGGCGGCGTTACGTTTTCGCGATCCGCGCCCAGCGTTACGACTCGCCGGAGTCCTATGCCTACGGCTTCTACCTGGGGGACGACAGCCTGAAGGGCTGGTGGCCCTACGTCACGGACGTGACCGATCTGCCGGAGGACTATCTGGAGGGGGAGGACTTCGCCCCGCTCCGGGAGCTCATTCAGGTGACGAACGACGATATCCATACCTTCGACGTGGTGTATACCGACGACATGGCCGCCATCCGCCGGGTGACGCGGCAGCAGCTCAACGCGGTGCAGGGCCGCCTCCTCACCCCCGCAGACGCGGGCAGCCCGGTCTGCGTGGTGAGCGAGCGCTTCCTCTCGGATAACGGCCTCAGCCTGGGGGACGAGATCACCCTCCGCCTGGGGGACCGGCTCATGGAGCAGTATGAACCCCTGGGAGCCGTGGCCGTGGCCCGGAGCCGCTATGCCGGGGAATGGACGGAGCAGAGCTTCACCGTCGTGGGCACCTGGAAGGACACCGGGGGCCGCCGCTGGCAGGAGCACGAATACTACAGCTTCTATTCCACCGGCTCCTGGCAGGAGCAGGACCCTTACTGGGCCTATTCGGAAAACGCGATCTTCGTGCCGACGGCGTTCCTGCCGGAGCGCTGCGGCGCGGAAAACCACAGCTTCCGCCCGGCGGAGATCAGCTTCCTGGTGCGGGATACGGCCAACATCGGCGCGTTCACGGCCGAGGGCTTGCCTCTGGTGGAGGCCCTGGGCCTGGGCTATGCCTGGAGCGACGCCAACTGGCCCGTCGTGGCGGAAAAGATGGGCCAGACCCGGGCCCTGACCCTGATGAAGCTCCTCATTTTCACCGCCGCCGCCCTGCTGGCGGCGGGGCTGACCCTCTATCTCTTCCTCCACCGGCGGCGCAGGGAATATGCCGTGCTCCGGGCCCTGGGCACGCCGAAACGGGCTGCCGCCCGGGCGCTGCTGCTGCCCCGTGCGGCGCTGGCGGCCCTGTCCGCCGCCCTGGGGCTGTCCGCCGCCTGGCTGCGCAGCGGCGCCGCCATGGAGGCGAGCCTGAAGGAATTTGCCGAGGCCGGGCTGGAAGCGGCGCCCGCCGCCCATTTCAGCGTCTACCTGCTGGGTGCCCTGGGCCTGCTGGCGGTGATCTGCCTGCTGGCCGGGGTCTATCTCCGCGGACTGGGACGGCGCAGCCCCCTGGCGCTCCTGCAGGACAGCGAGCGCCGGAAGGAGAGGGGCAGGGCGGAGCTCTCCGGGGAACTCGGCACGGAGGAGCTGGCCGCGGCCGCGGCGGTGCTGGCCCTCCCCGCGACCGTCACGGGAAAGCCGGTCAAGGGCTTCCTGCGGCGCTATATCCTGCGCCATATCCGGCGGGCGGGCTTCCGAACGGCCCTGGCCCTGCTGCTGGCGGCCCTGCTTGTGGGGGCCGTGGGTCAGCTCACGGTGCTGCGCAGCCGCTACGCCGAGCTGGCGGCTACGGTGGAGGTGGACGCCTGCTTCTACGACGGGCTCACCATCAGCCGGGCCAGGATGCTGATGAAAACCGGCCTTCTGCGGGACCCGGTCTACCGGAGGCTGTATAAGGACACGGAGGCGGAGCTGGAATTCTCCTCCGCCGCGGTGGTCTTCACCAACCGGCTGGAGGAGGAGGCCGCCGCGCCCATCGCCTGGCTGGAGGGCTGGGACGCAGAGCGCGCCGACGACGCTTCGGCAATGGTCTGCATCCTCCCCGCGCCGGTGATGGAGGAGCTGGGCGTGGAGCTGGGAGACAAGGTGCGCGTGAACGAGGCGGGCTGCATCGGCTATCTCACGACGGGGCATCCGGAGGTCCGGGTCTCCACCTGGGAGGACATGGTGGCCCTGCGGGACCGGTACCGCAATTTCTATACGGTCGTCGGCCGGGTGGAGACGGAAGACCCGGCGCGGGTCGTCTACGCGCCGGCGGAGGCCTTTCCCTTCTACAGCTGCCTGGGCTCCGTGCTCTATCTGGACAGCGCGATCTTCACTCTGAACGACTATCACGACGCGGATGCGATCCGGCAGCTGGCGGCGGAGATCCAGTATACCGTGAAAAGGCCGCCCACCTTCAGCATGGATACCTCCGACGCGGACCGTATCTATCGCATCTACCGGCTGATTGAAACGCTCTATCCGCTGACGGTGGCGGCGGCGCTGATCCTCGGTACGCTGCTGCCCGTGCTGATGATTTTGCAGGAGCAAAAGGAGGCTGCCATCCTCCGGGCCCTGGGCTGGTCGAAGAAGCTCACGATCCGGCGGCTCACGCTGGAGCAGGCGGTTTTGTGCCTGGCGGGGCTGGCGCTTGCTATTATTGCCCTGTTCGCGGTGAACGGCCTGGGCTTCCTGGGGGTGATCCTGGTGCCGCTTTTGTACGTGCTGGCCCATTTCGCTCTCTGCGTCGGCGCAAGTGCCGCCATCTCGGCGTCCATCCTGCGGCAGAGCCCCATGCGATTGCTGCAGGTCAAGGAATAAGTAAATATATAACAGATAACGGTTATTTGTTTCCCGCGTACAACGCTCCCCAAAGGAGGAAGAACACATGAACACACTCCGCTATACGGCGCGGTTCCGGCGGGATTACCGAAAGGGCGTGGCAAAGGGCTGCAGCCCGGCGAAGCTGCGGGCCCTGCTGGAGCTGCTGCGCCGGGGAGCGCCCTTGCCCGTCGGCAGCCGGGACGCGGCCCTGCGAGGGACGGAAGCCCGGGTCTGCCGGGTGGAGCCGGGCTGGCTGCTGGTATATCGGATCCGGGGAGGGGTGGTCACATTGCTGCGGGTTAAGTATATAAAGCGGGAGCGTCCCACGGGAGCGCCGCCCATGGGCCTCTGGTTCAAAACCCTGCTGCGGAGCCCGGTGAAGACGGCGCTGACGGTCCTCCTGCTGGCAGCGGCAGCCTTTCTGCTGCTGGACAATCTCTCCTCCTACATGATGCAGACGGAAGCCCTCAAGCAGGCGGAGGAAGCGGTGGAGGGCGTGCTGACCGTGGAGCGCAGCCCGGTCCTGCGGCCCGAAAACGGGCGAAACAGCTGGTTCCTGCTGACGGAGCTGGGGGAGAGCTACCGGGACCGCGACACCTATGAGAGCATCCACCACGAGGCCCTGACGGCTTCGGACCTGGAAGCCCTGGAGGCCCTGCCCTATATCGACGCCGTGGACCGCCGCTACATGACCGCCGGGGTCTCGGCGGACTATACCCGGAACGACGGGCCCTACGGGGACTACGGCTACATGGACCGGCTGGTGATCGAGGCCACCGTGAAGACCGTTCTCCACAGGGACATCGTCGCCACCTACGACAATGACGATTACGACAGCAGCCGGATCCTCCGGCTGACGGACGTGAAGCTGCTGGCAGGGGACCCCAGGACCCTGAACGAGCAGCTGGAGGTCCTGGAGGGGACGGTGAACCTGATCGCCAAAACCGTGTCGGAAAAGCGGGTGGGGACGGACCACTGGATCTACGACGGCATCGGCGCGGGCTGGAGCGTAGACTGCCTGGGTTTCAACCTCACGAAGGCGCAGATGGACGCCGTGGAAAAGGGGCGGCGCTGCGTTTTCGTGGTCCGTGCGCCCCGGTACGTGGTGCCGGACAGCGGCAGCTACGGCTTCTGGCTGGGGGACGACAGCCTGAAGGGCTGGTGGCCCTACGTCACCGATGTCACCGATCTCCCGGAAAACTACCTGGAAATGGAGGACTTCGCCCCGCTCCGGGAGCTCATTCAGGTGACGAACGACGATATCCATACCTTCGACGTGGTGTACACCGGCGACATGGCCTCCATCCGCCGGGTCTCCCGGCAGCAGCTCGTTCCCGTCCGGGGTCGCTTCCTCGGCCCGGCGGACGCGGAAAGCCCCGTCTGCGTGGTGAGCGAGACCTTCCTGACGAAAAACGGCCTCAGCCTGGGGGACAGCGTCACCCTGAAGCTGGGGAACCGGCTCATGGAGCAGTTTAAGCCCCTGGGCGCCGTGGCGGTCGCCCGGGACCGCTATGCACCGGCATGGACGGAGCAGAGCTTTACCGTCGTCGGGACCTGGCGGGACGTCGGGGACCGGCGCTGGCAGGAGCAGGAGCATTACAGCTATTACTCCGTGGGCACCTGGCAGGAGCAGGACCCCTATTGGGCCTATTCCGACAACGCGATCTTTGTCCCCGTCTCCTTCCTGCCGGAAAGCTGCGACACCGAAAACCACCTGTTCCGCCCCGCGGAGGTGAGCTTCATCGTCCGGGACGCGGCGAACATCGGCGCCTTTGGGGAGGAAGGCCTGCCGCTGGCGGAAGCTTTGGGCCTGCGCTGCGCCTGGAACGACGCGGGCTGGCCCATCGTGGCGGAAAAGCTGGCCCAGACCCGCAGCCTCACGATGATGAAGCTCCTCATCTTCGCCGTGGCCGCCCTGCTGGCTGCGGGGCTGACGATCTATCTTTTCCTCCACCGGCGGCGCAGGGAATACGCCGTGCTCCGGGCCCTGGGCACGCCGAAACGGGCTGCCGCCCGGGCGCTGCTGCTGCCCCTGCTGGCCCTTGCGGCCTTCTCTTCCGCCCTGGGTCTCCTGCTTGCCTGGCTGCGCAGCGGCGCGGCGGCCGGGCAGAGCGCCGCGGAATTTGCCGAAGCCGGACTGGAGGCTATGCCCGACGCCCGCTTCGGGGTCTATCTCCTGGGTTTCTTCGGTCTCCTGGCGGCGGTCGGCCTGCTGGCCGCCCTCTATCTCCGGGCCCTCGGACGGCGCAGCCCCCTTCGGCTCCTGCAGGACAGCGAGCGCCGGAGAGAGAGGGGCAGGACGGAGCTCTCCGGGGCGCTCGGCGCGGAGGAGCTGGTCCGCGCCGCGGCGGTGCTGGCCCTCCCCGCGACCGTCACGGGAAAGCCGGTCCGAGGCTTCCTGCGGCGCTACGTCCTGCGCCACATCCGCCGGGCCGGGCTGAAAACGCTGCTGACCCTGCTGCTGGCGGCCCTGCTGGTGGGGGCCGTGGGGCAGCTCACGGTACTGCGCTCCCGCTACGCGGAGATGCTGGACACGGTCCGGGTGGAGGCCGGTTTCTACGACGGCCTCTCTCTGGGAAAGGCTGAGAATTTCGTCAAAAGCGGGCTTCTCCATGACCCCAGATATCAAAAGACCTTCACAGAGGAGGAAGCGGAACTGGAGCTGTCCCCCGCCCGGCTGCAGTTCAATAACCGGCTGGACAGCGCGGTCTCCGAGCCTGTGACCTGGCTGGAGGGCTGGGACGGCGAGCGCTTCGACGCCGCCTGTGATCTGGTCTGCGTCCTGCCCGCCCCGGTGATGGAGGAATTGGGCGTGGAGCTGGGCGGAAAGGTGCGGATCGACCCCCGCATCAAGGAAATGAGCGCCCTCGCCATGCTCCTCCAGGGACATCCGGAAGCCCACCCCAAAACCTGGGAAGAAATGGTGGCCCTGCGGGATCAATACCGCAGCTTTTACACCGTCGTGGGCTGCGTGGAGACAGAGTCGGATAACCGCGTCGTCTATGCCTCCGTGGCGTCCTTCTTCTACTATGCCGGCTTCGGCACGACTCTCTACCTGGACAGCGCGGCCTTCACCCTGAACGACTACCGGGATGCGGACAAGGTGCGGCAGCTGGCCGCGGAGATACAGTACACGGCAAAAAGGCCGCCCACCTTCAGCATGGATACCTCCGACGCGGACCGCATCTATCGCATCTACCGGCTGATTGAAACGCTCTATCCGCTGACGGTGGCGGCGGCGCTTATCCTCGGTACGCTGCTGCCCGTGCTGATGATTTTGCAGGAGCAAAAGGAGGCTGCCATCCTCCGGGCCTTGGGCTGGTCGAAGAAGCTGACGATCCGGCGGCTCACGCTGGAGCAGGCGGTTTTGTGCCTCATGGGACTGGCGCTCGCGATCGCCGCTTTGTTCGCGGTGAACGGCCTGGGCTTCCTGGGGGTGATCCTAGTGCCGCTCTTGTACGTGCTGGCCCATTTCGCTCTCTGCGTCGGCGCAAGTGCCGCCATCTCGGCGTCCATCCTGCATCAGAGCCCCATGCGATTGCTGCAAGTCAAGGAATAAGTAATAGTTAATAGATGACTGTTATCCGCTCCGCAAAGGAGGAAGAACACATGAACACACTCCGCTATACCGCGCGGTTCCGGCGGGATTACCGAAAGGGCGTGGCAAAGGGCTGCGATCCGGCGAAGCTGCGGGCCCTGCTGGAGCTGCTGCGCCGGGGCGCGCCGCTGCCCGTCGGCAGCCGGGACGCGGCCCTGCGAGGGACGGAAGCCCGGGTCTGCCGGGTGGAGCCGGGCTGGGTGCTGGTCTATCAGACGAGGGAAGGGATGGTGACCTTGCTGCGCCTCAAATATAAACAAAGGGAACGGCCCAAGGCCGCCCCGCCCATGGGGCTCTGGTTCAAAACCCTGCTGCGCAGCCCGGTGAAAACTGCTTTGACCGCGCTGCTGCTGGCGGCGGCGGCCTTCCTCCTGCTGGATAACCTGTCGTCCTACGCCATGCAGACCGAGGCCATCAAGCAGGCGGAGGAAGCGGTGGAAGGCGTGCTGACGGTGGAAAAGGACGTGGTGACCCGGCCCCAGGACGGGGTCCAGAGTTGGTTTCTGCTGACCGACCCCACAAATCCCGCCGGAAACTACACGAAAAGCATTACCAATGAGCGCTTGCACCATGCGGCGCCGACTGCGGCGGATCTGGACGCCCTGGAGGCCCTGCCTTATATCGACGCCGTGGATCAGCGCTATATGACTGCAGGGCTCTCGGCGGAGTATCTCCGCAGCGATAATCCCATCGCCTGGTACGGCTTCATGGACCGGCTGGTGATCGAAGCAACGGTGAGTGGCTGGGAGGACAAGGAAAACGGCGTGATCACCACCTACTGTTATGTGGACGGCGTCCGGTATTACACCCTGCGGGACGTGACCCTGCTGGCGGGGGACGACGCAAAGCTGGAAGAACAGCTGAAGGTGTATGACGGCAGGGCGAAGCTGATCCTCTGCGGCATCCCGGAGGAATACATCGGCGTGGACGCCAATTTCGTAGTGTTCGGCGGAGCCGGGTTATACGTCGTCGACTGTCTGGATTTCGACGTCTCCAGGGAAACGGTGAGGTCCCTGGAAAAGGACAGGCGCTATGTCTTCGTGGTCCGTGCGCCTCGGGGCATCGGCGCAAGCGAGGAAGACTTTGCCTTTTATGTTGGGGACGACAGCCGCAAAAACTGGTGGCCCTATATCACGGATGTGACCGATCTGCCGGAGAACTGGCTGGAAACCGAGGACTTCGCCCCCCTGCGGGAGCTTATCCAGGTAACGAACGACGATCTCCATACTTTCGATGTGGTGTATACCGACGATATGGCCTCCATCCGCCGGGCGGCGCGTGGCCAGATGCAGCTCACCCAGGGCCGCCTCCTGGGCCCGGAGGACGCGGGTCAGGCCGTCTGCGTGGTTCACGAGAGCTTTTTGGAACGCAGCGGCCTCAGTCTGGGAGATACGGTCACCCTTCAATTGGGAAACTACCTCATGGAGCAGTACCTGCCCCTGGGGGCCCTGGCCGTCAACCGGGGCCGCTATGCCGACGAGTGGACCGAGCAGAGCTTCACCATCGTGGGGGTCTGGAAGGATATCTCCGAACGAGGCTGGCAGGAGCACGAGAATCAAAGAATCTACAGCTCCAACGGTTCTTGGCAGGAGCAGGACCTCTATTGGGCTTATTCGGACAACACGATCTTTGTGCCCTCGGCCTTCCTGCCCGCAAGCTGCGACCTGAAAAACCACAGCTTCCGCCCGGCGGAGGTGAGCTTCCTGGTCCGCGATGCGGCGAATCTCGCCGCGTTCACGGAAGAAGGTCTGCCCCTGGTGGAAGAACTGGGATTGAAATACGCCTGGAACGACGGCGGCTGGCCCCTCATCGCCGATAAGCTGGAGGAGACGAAAGCCCTGGCGAGGATGAAGCTGCTGATCTTCTCCGCCGCCGCCCTGCTGGCTGCGGGGCTGACCCTCTACCTGTTCCTCTATCGTCGGCGGCAGGAATACGCTATCCTGCGGGCTTTGGGCAGCCCTCGCAGAGCCGCGGCAAAAGCCCTGTGGCTGCCCCTCCTGGCCCTGTCCCTTGCCGCCTCTGCCCTGGGACTGGCCGCGGCCTTGCTCCGCAGCGGCGCTGCGGTCAGGCACAGCGCCGAAGAATTCGCCAAAGCCGGGCTGGAAGCCATGCCGGAAGCCCGCATCGGTGTCTATCTCCTGGGCGTCCTGGGACTGCTGCTGGTCATTGCCCTGCTCTCCGCCCTCTATCTCCGATCTTTGGGGAAGCGAAGCCCCCTGGCCCTCCTGCAGGACGGGAGCCGCCGCAGGGAAAAGAAGGGCCTGCCCGCGGAAATCGGACCGGAGGCCATGGCCTATGCCGCTTCGGTGCTCTCCTTCCCCATGACGGTCACGGGGAAACCCGCGCGGGGCTTCCTGCGGCGCTATATCCTCCGCCATGCCCGCCGGGCCGGGGTGAAAACCGTATTGACCCTCCTGCTGGCGGCTTTGCTGGTGGGAGCCGTGGGGCAGCTCACGGTGCTGCGCTCCCGCTATGGGGAGATGCTGAGGAATGTCCATGTGGAAGCCTGCTTCTACGGCGGGCTGACCATTTCCCGTGCCGAAAAGCTGATGGAATCCGGCCTTTTCAGCGACCCCGTCTATCTGAAACGGTACAGCGAAGACATGGAACGGGGCGAACTGGAGCTGATGCCCTCCGACGTGGTGTTTGTAAATCGGCTGGACAGTGTGATCTCCGACCCCGTCACCTGGCTCGATGGCTGGGACGAGGAGAGCGCCATGAAGGAGCGGGGCAAGGTCTGCATCCTGCCCGCCCCGTTCATGGAGAAGATGGGCATCGCCCTGGGGGACGAGGTACGCATCAATGAGATCGCCTGCATCGACCTGCTGGAAAAAGGGCACGATTTCTATCCGACGACTTATGAGGGAAAAGTGGCCCTGCGGGACAAGTACCGTTCTTTCTATACCGTTATCGGGCGGGTGGAAACGACGCTGGAGCAGTACGTCATTTATGCGCCCGTCACAGCGTTTTCCACCTATTTCTTCTATGGCACGACCCTCTATCTGGACAGCGCCACCTTCACCCTGAACGACTATCATGACGCGGACAGGGTGCGGCAAATGGCGGCGGAGATACAGTACACGGCAAAAAAGCCCCCGGTGTTCAGCATGGACACCTCCGACGCGGACCGCATCTATCGCATCTACCGGCTGATTGAAACGCTCTATCCGCTGACCGTGGCCGCGGCGCTGATCCTCGGTACGCTGCTGCCCGTGCTGATGATTTTGCAGGAGCAAAAGGAGGCGTCCATCCTGCGGGCCCTGGGCTGGTCGAAGAAGCTGACGCTGCGGCGGCTGACTTTGGAGCAAGCGCTCCTGTGCCTCATGGGACTGGTGCTTGCTATGATTGCCCTGTTCGCCGTGAACGGCCTGGGCTTCCTGGGGGTGATCCTGGTGCCGCTCTTGTACGTGCTGGCCCATTTCGCCCTCTGCATCGGCGCAAGTGCCGCCATCTCGGCGTCCATCCTGCGGCAGAGCCCCATGCGATTGCTGCAGGTCAAGGAATAGGTAATAGATAACAGCCTGCAAGGCAAATGACTGAAAGGAGCCTGACGATGAAAACCGGGACGATCAAAGCCCTGCTCGGGGCGCTGACCCTGAGCCTTGCGTTCCTCCTCCTCGCGGGGTGCGCGAAGCCCGCCGTGCCGTCTTCGACGGCTGAGGCCCGGCCGACGGCCCCTGCGCCGACGCCCGCCGCGGCGACAAACGCACCTGTGCAGACGCCGCCCGCGGAAGAGGAGCTTGTATACGTGCCCGCCTATGAGGTCTATCCTCCCACCATGGACCCCCTTTATTCCCGCTGTGCCGTGGAGAAGGCGGAGGGCGTCTACTTCATCCGCTATGTGGAGGATCAGGGAGAAAACTATTTTGCCCTCATGCGCGGCGGGAAGGACGCCGCCGACCCGGTCACGATCCACGCCTTTGACGAAGACGTCACCGCGGACTGGATCTGCGTGATGGACGACGGGCGCGCCTGGGTGAACACACTGAATATCTGGAACTGGGAGGAAATAAACCTGATGGAGGTCTCCCTGGAAACCGGTGAAGTGCTGCGGAAGGTCCCGTTTCCGGCGGAGTACGGCTTCATCATCGGACTCTTTGATCTGCCGGACGGCAGCCTGGGCGTTTCCGCCGCGGCTCTGACCGACGGCGCGCAGACCGTGTATCGGCTGGAGGAGGACGGGACCTTCACGGAGCTGACGGTCCCTCTGGATAAGGGCACCTTCGTTACCATTCTGGGCTCGGCGGGCAGCGGCCTGCCGGAGGGCGAGTGCATGGCCTACGACAGGAAAAGCCTCATTGCCTTCACCCCCGGTACCGAAGAACGGCGGGAGCTGATGCGCTGGGCGGAGTGGGGCGTCTTTTTCGGCAGCACCTCCCCCCTGGGCATGAAGGACGGGGTCGTGCGGCTCCTGGATTATGGCTACGGGGAGTATGTGACCCTGACGCCCACGCCCCGGAGCCAGGTCCCTGTCCGGCAGGAGATCACCATGTCCTGCCTCACCGTGGAAACGGCAGTGTCTGACGCCGTGCGGGATTTCAACCGCCGCAGCGGGGAATACTACATCACCATCCGTGACTATTCCGACGGTCAGCCCTTCACCCGGGACGTACAGGACCGGGCCATCACCGCCATGAATCTGGACATCGTTAATGGCAATATGCCGGACCTCCTCTCCGTGCAGGACGGGGTGCCCTTCAAGAGCTATGCCGAAAAGGGCCTGCTCCGGGACCTGGGCCCCTGGCTGGAGGGGGAGGGCATCGAGCTGCTGCCCCAGCTCCTGCGGGCGGGGACCGTGCAGGAGAAGCTCCTCATGGTCTGCGGCAGCTTTTCCATCCTGACCGCGGCGGGGAACCGGGACGTGCTGGGGGACCTGCAGGGCTGGACCGTGCCGGAGGCCGAAGCGCTTGCGGCGTCTGCGCCGGACTGCGCGGGGGTGTTCACCAGCGGGATGACGCGGGAGAAGTACCTGGAGCTGATGGATTCCTATTTGGAGGGCTATCTGGATTGGGATGCGGGCACAGCCTCCTTCGACAGCCCGGAGTTTCGGGACGTGCTGGCCTTTGCCGCCGCCCTCCCCGCGGGGGAAAAGACGGAGAACACCGCCGAGGCGGAGATCATGCATGGGCAGGCCCTGGCGGACGCGGTCACCGTTACCTCCGTCGGCGACTGGCAGCTTCGGGACACGGTGTATATGGGCAAGCTCGTCTGTCCCGGCCTGCCGGTGTCCGACCGGGTAGGGAGCCTGATCAAGATGCGCTCTCCCATGGCCGTCAGCGCGGTTTCCGCCCATCCGGAGGGGGCCTGCGCTTTCCTGAAGAGCATGCTGGATGAAAAGACCCAGACCGCCTATACCGACCGCTTCCCCTCCCTGAAGGCCGCCTTTGAAAGCCATCTGGCGGAGGCCATGCGGGAACCCACGCCGGAGGAGGGCTACACCGTTACGTATATCACGGCGGATGATTACCGGTTTGCGGACGGCACCGTGTACCTCTGGGATGAGGCCGGGGGGGAGCGTGCGCCCCGCATGATCCTTTGCTGGTATGATGAAAACTACAGCGTGATCCGGGAGGAGAAGATGTACGCCATGAGCGAAGCCCAGCGGGACGCCCTGATGGCCCTGCTGGAAGGCGCCCTGCGCTCCACCTCTTACGATCAGGTCATCGCGGGCATCGTCCATGAGGAGACGGGGGCTTTCTTCGCCGGACAGCGGGATGCGGACGAGGTCTCCCGGCGTATTCAAAGCCGTGTGCTGCTCTATATGTCCGAGCAAGGCTGACTGAAAGCGTCATCAAACGCAGAAGAGAATCAACCATTGGAGGGAAAGAACCATGTCCATCCTGTCCATCGAAAACCTGAGCTACACCTATCCCGGCGGGCAGAAGGCCGTGCTGCGGGAGGTGAACGCCGCCTTCGAGGCGGGGAAGATGTACGCCATCACCGGCCCCAGCGGCAGCGGGAAAAGCACGCT
>JAEEGL011087166.1_pt1 | contig 14183 bp, 14 predicted proteins | sample 9134231 | NCBI WGS metagenome assembly JAEEGL01 (sample SAMN16246548, study PRJNA631951) | gut metagenome | biome: gut microbiome; feature: rumen; material: fiber-attached | host: Bos | place: Iran: Karaj | collected 2018-10 | reverse complement strand
TCGAAGGCCGTCTCTCCGGCCTCGGGACGAAGATCCGCTCGCTGGAGGATGCGCTGGGGACCTCCCGGAAGGAACTCGATTCGCTGAAAGAATCCCTGCAGGCGATGCAGGAAGAGATGGGCGAAATCCGGGAGCAGATCGCCGCCCTGGTCAGTTCCGTGCAGTCTGTCGTGGTCGTGCCGGATTACCAGGACGGATCCGTTGAGATCCGCAACCTGCAGGCCAACCGGATAATCTTCGAAGTCTATCCGCTTTCGGCGGCAGAACTCCTCGCCCGGCTGGGAGCGTCGGCGGTATCCCTGGATGCCGTGGAAACCTCGACCCGAGCAGGGGAGAAGTGGACGGTCAATTTCCCGGTATCCGAGACCTCCTTTGACGGAACCTGCTTTACGGTCATCGCGGACTGCTCTTCCCTGGACAAAGAGTTTTTCACCGGAAAACGAAATGCCAACGCCCGTCTGCGCATCTCGGACGGCACGGTGACCCGCTCTTCCGAGTATTTCCCGCTGGTCTGCAACATCGATCCTTCCACGATCTTCTTCACCTGGGCGGCCGAGCCCGTGGACCTGGGCCTGAGCGTGAAGTGGTCGGCCTTCAATCTGGGCGCCGACTGCCCCGAGGGCTATGGCGCCATATTCTCCTGGGGGGAGACGGAGCCGAAGCAGACCTGTGTCTGGGGGACCTACAAATGGAGTACCGGTCAAGAGAATACGGTCACCAAGTATTGCCTGAGCGAGGAATACGGTCCCGTGGACCGCAAGGCCGTGCTGGATCCGGAAGATGATGCCGCTCACGTCAAATTGGGCGAAGGCTGGCGTATCCCCACGCGGGCGGAGATCGAGGAGTTGATGGCTTCCTGCCGGTGGACCTGGACCAAGGATTATAATGGGACCGGGGTTTCCGGTTACGTCGTCAACGGTCTGGTGCCCGGATTTGAAGACAAGTCCATTTTCCTGCCCACGGCGGGATATATCGGCAATGTCGGGCCCCAATATACGGGTTCCAACGGTAGTTATTGGTCTTCGGAATTATTCAATCCTTCCGCAACACCGATCTTCGTTTACTGCCTGGCTTTCGATTTCCTGAAACCGGACTGGGGGAGCGGCTACCGCTTCCACGGCCGCTCGATCCGCCCCGTCACGGCAGACTGACTCTCTATATCCCCCGCTCGATCCGCAGGGTGCCGTCGTCTTCGCGGACGATTACGTCCCCTTCGTACACCGACTCGAAGCCTTCGCCCGTGTCCAGGGAAAGCATCGAGAATCCCATGCAGAAGTAAGGCGCCAGGAGCTTGTCTCCGCACAGGCGCTTTACTTCGTCATAGTTCGTCCCCGTGTACTGGACCTTCATTACGGACAGGTGGTCAGGGGATTGGCGCACAGCCAATAGCTGTCGAGCCAGCCGCTCTGGCCGTTCCAGCTGACCTTGACCCATTCGCCGTCTTCGCTCATGTCCAGCGGGCGGACGGTGACTTCGGCCTTCGTGATCTTGCCGCTCACGGCCGCATCTTCGCGCGGCTCCGCGCGCAGTTCGATGATCTGTCCGCCATAGTTGCGCGTGCCGATGCCGAGCACGGAATTGTGCACCCAGACGTCCCCCTCGAACTCGAGGTCCTCTCCCTCCTCGTCCTCGAACACGACGCTGTTCACGATCTGCCACCAGCCGTTCGTGGGGTTATAGACGGCCAGGCTGTAGATGCCCGGCTTCGGGATCTGGCCCACTACCTTCCCGCCCGGGGTGCTGCGGACGTTGGTGGCAGTCTTGTCGGAGATGAAGCAGCCGACCGCGGCCGGGATGGCGCGTTCGTAGGTGAATACGCCCGTCTCGTCGTCGAAGCGGATCCACTCCGACGGGCCGTACTCGTTGATGACCTCGATGTCCTTGCCCTGACGGGGGAGCATAAAACTGACCACGGATCCGTACACGAAGCCGACGGGTTCCTCGGAATGCGGGATGAGCGCGCCCTTTTCGCGGTCATACTCATAGATGAAGAGCCGCGGCATCGAATCGTCGACATAGTCGGCCACCTTGACCGCGAAGCGCTGCCGGCCGTTCTTGACGTTCCAGTAGCACATCTCGCCGGCGAAGGTCTCATTGGACATGAAGTCGATGCTCAGGTAGCCGGCGGCCCTGTCCAGCACGAACTCGTCCACGTCTTCGCCCTCGTAGCCCTTGACGGTGAGGTAGTTCTTCACCTCGTCCGTGAGAGCATAGCCGGGGTACTTGTTTGCGAAGGCGAGGGCGAAATCCGCGATCCCCGGCTTGCCCTTGATCTCGGGAACGGGGACTTCTTCGTAGCTCCAGCGTTCGGCGATGCGATGGATGGTCCAGGGTTTTGCGCCCTGCGCGGTGGCAGGAAGCAGCGTGGCAAGCAACAGGCCTGCGGTAATCAGCATTCTTTTCATGGCGGAAACCGTTAGTTCTTTGCAAATATACAAAAAGAGCATGTATCTTTGCAATCCGAAACCAAAACCGTTCAGAATGAAATTGGGACCTATCGCCGCCCTGCTCGGGCTTTCTCTCATCGCCTGTCCGCTTCTTTACATCTTCGTCGGCCCCACGCTGGATGCGGAACAACTCTCCACTTTGCGTATCTTGCTGACTATCACGGGATGCAGCGCCCTGTACTGCTTCGTCGTGGGAGAACTGACCGGCAACAACAGCCAGATGGACAAGCTCTGGAGCATTCTGCCCGTCGTCTATACCTGGATCATCGCGGTCCGGGGCGGCATGGCGCCGCGGCTCGTGGTGATGGCCGTGCTGGCAACCCTGTGGGGCGCCCGGCTCACCTTCAATTTCGCGCGCAAAGGGGCCTACAAGCTTCGTTTCTGGGAGGGAGAGGAAGACTACCGCTGGGCGGTGCTCCGTGCCAAGAAGGAGTTCCAGCCCCGCTGGAAATGGATGCTCTTCGACCTGTTCTTCATCAGCATCTACCAGAACGTGCTCGTGCTGATGATCACCTTCCCGGCGCTCGTCAACATGGCTTCGCCTGCGCCCTTCAACTGGCTGGACTGCCTCGCCGCCGTCCTTACGGCCGGGTTCGTGTGCTACGAGACCGTCGCGGATGAGCAGCAGTGGCGCTTCCAGTCCCGCAAGTGGGCCATGCTCCGCGAGGGCCGCAGCCTGGAGAGCCTCCCGGCCCCGTACGACAAGGGTTTCAATACGACCGGCCTCTGGCGCGTCAGCCGCCATCCCAACTATTTCGCGGAGCAGGGGACCTGGATCGCCTTCTATCTCTTCTCCGTGGCGGCCGGCATCGGCATTTTCAACTGGAGCGTCGCGGGTGCCCTGCTGCTGGTGGTCCTGTTCCTGGGCAGTTCCGCTTTCGCCGAGGAAATCAGCAGCGGCAAGTATCCCGGATACAAGCGTTATCAGCAGGAAGTGCCCCGGTTCCTGCCGGTCAGATTCCGGAAATAAATGAAGCGGCCTCAGGCGCATTGGGATCCGGACGCGGACTTTTCGTCCGTTCCGTTCTTCATCCGGAGGATGGATACGTCCGGCCAGGTCAAGGCCTCGGAAGTTCCCGAGGCCCGGCTTCCGCTGATCGGTTTCATCTATGTCGCGAACGGGGAAGTGCTTGCCGAAGTCGATGGCGCCCCGTTCCTCTGCCAGCCCGGACAGGTCCTGCTCATCCCGCAAGGCATCCCCTTCACCATCCGGTATTATGGGAATGCCGTCGGCTATACGGGCGGATTCGCGCCGTCGATTCTCGCGGACACCAACCCCCTGCGGTTCCTTTCCGTGCCGCTTCACCAGGGCTTCTGGTTCGATGAAGGGGCGTTCATGGGAGAGTTGTTCAACATGCTGGCCGTCTCTTTCGAGAAGGGGGACCGGGTGTTCGTGGAGAAGGGGCTGGACCTGCTGCTTTCGCGCATAAAACCCGGGCAGGAGGCCGCGCTGCCCGCTGCCGTGAGCCGTTTCCTGGAGGCCGTCTTCGACCCCGGGCGGACGGGCGGGACCCTGGCTTCCTATGCCGGAGAGATCGGTATCAGCGAGAATTATCTGAGCCGTCTCGTGAAGAATGCCACCGGCCGCAGCGTGGGGGCCTGGATGGATATCGTCCGCATCCAGCGGGCCAAGCGCCTGCTGTCCGACACGCGGCTTCCCGTCATCGATATCGCCAGCGCCGTAGGGGTGGAAGATCAGTCCTACTTTTCCCGTCTTTTCAAGAAAGAGACCGGCCTGACGCCATCTGCCTTCCGCAAGATGATGCAAAGATAATCCTAATTCCTTCCCTTGTCAGTCAAAGGAATCTCGTCTGTTTTGCCGATATTTGCAGCCTGACAAGTTCGGTATGAATCTCAATGGTATTATCGTCGGCGCTGCAGTGTTTTTGAGTATTGGCATTTGCCATCCCCTGGTCATTAAGATGGAATACCGGTGGGGGAGGCGGAGCTGGTGGGTGTGGCTGGTGGCCGGCCTGGCGTTCTGCGCACTCTCGCTGTTCCTGCGGAGTGATATCCTGTCCATCATCATAGGCGGCTTCGCTTTCTGCTGCCTCTGGGGCATCTACGAGATGTTCCTTCAGGAGAAGCGGGTGCTGCGCGGCTGGTTCCCGGAGAATCCGGTGCGGCACGCGTATTACGAGAAGCGCCGCAAGGAAATGGAGGGGAAGTTATGAGAAAGTGGGTGATCGCGGCGTTCTGCCTGCTGCTGACCGTGGCGGCAGCGGCCCAGGAGAAGAAGTTGTTCCGCGGCTTCGACGGGGGAATGATGGTCCATACCGGATATCTGTCCGGGAACCTGGACGCCATCGGATATGAGGCCAAAGGGGCTCCGAAGGGGATCGGCGGCGTGATCCGCTTCCATCTCGGCGAGCATTTCCGCGTCGGCAGCGAGGGCTATGTCTCGACGCTCGGGCAGTTAGGGAACGGCAGTTATCTCAAATACGGTTGGGGCGGCCTGCTGGCCGATGTCTATACGGTCCGGGGGCGGTTTCAGCCGTATGCCGGCCTGACCCTGGGCGGCGGTGCGATGACGAGCCTCCTGATGATGGAGACGCCGGCTTCGGCCTGGGCTCCCATCGACGGGACCCGCTATCACAAGCAGGGCTTCCTGGCCGTCGATCCCTTCGTGGGATGCGATTTCATCGTCTCCGGGCCGATGCACCTGACCCTCAAGGTCGATTATCTATGTGCCCTGAGCCGGTCGTCGCTCCTGCCCCACGGCCCCCGCGTATACTTCGGCTTCTTGTTCTATCATTGACGGCCGCCATTCAGGCCTGGTTGGTGGCGTTTGGGGAAGGTGCATTTTTAGATGGCGGACCTTCCCCGCAGAATCCTGCTCTGAGTGGCGCCTATGGCCTTTTTGATGGGGAAGGTGTCGGGGCTGAAATCCGACCTTCCCCATCGCCGGGCCGCCGGCCCGACCCTGGAGCACGAAAAAGCGCCCCAGCGTAATGCTGAGGCGCTTGCGTGCTCCCTTAGGGAATTGTTATCCAATTCTATATCAATATTATAACAATTAACGTGCACAAATTCAAGCACATTTATAAGCGGGTTATCCGGTGCGGATGCATAGATAAAAAGGGATGAATTTGGGTTTACCAGCAAACTTCCGTGGCAAAGTGTGCCGGAATCGGCCCTGCGGTTGTTGGTCATCCCGTCCACGTCGGGATCCGAGATGAAACAATCGAGTTCATGCTGTTGCGCCCGGAGCGGGAGGCCGCCTGCGAGCAGGCCGGCGATGATGGCCGCCGCCGTGATGAGGATGTGTGTCTTCTTCATGGGTATCGGTGTTCAGTCGTGTAAATTTAGGAAAAATAACTATTTTTGCGATATGAAGAAGTTATTCCTGATCTGTGTACTGCTTCTGCTGGGGGCAGGTGCGGCCAAGGCGCAGGCGGTGTATGCCACCGGTTCCAAAAGCGACGCCAACGTGAAAGTGTATGTGACCACGACCAAAAGCGAGGCCGACCTGGTGGTGTACAAGTGCGACTCCAAGAGCGAAGCTTCGGGCAACAACGGTCTCTGGTACTTCGTGAGCTCCTCGAGCGAAGCCCGGAAGAAGGTCTTCGTCACGAGCACCAAGTCCGAAGCCGACATCGTCATCTATTACACCCGCACCAAGAGCGAAGCGGGCTGGCAGAACCGGAGCAAATCGTCCAAGATGGATTAGCGCCGACAGGAGATCATGTCTGTCAACAACAATCAAATTCATAGCGTATGATGATCATTCAAACAAAAGACCGGTATGCCTCGCCCAGGTGCGAGGTACACTGGATGCAGCCCGAAGGCGTGATTGCCGCGAGTGGCAAAGGGTCCGGGGAAAGCTCGGCTTCGTGGGGGTCGGAAACATGGACGGAAGGTTAAAAAGGAGGACACGGAAATGAAAAAGAATCTGTTCAGAATTGCAGGTATGGCCGCCGTTGCGGCGCTCCTGCTCCTGGGGGCCGGCGGATGCTCCAAGGTCAATGTCCAGCCCGAAGAAGCCCCTGCCGCCTCTTCCAGCTATTATGTCACCGTCGGCGCCAGCATGCCGGGCATGCCGGGCACGCGCTCGGCTGGGGTGCTTCAAGACGACGGTAGCTGGAGGCTCCAGTTTACTGACAAGGACGAACTTTATGTAACAGGTTATGAGGTTGATGGGCAAAGTTCACTGTACCTGGCCGGCTATATGTCCATAGTGCCGGAAAGCCTCGACGAAAGTGATCCCACGCATGCGAATTTCGCCGGAGAGTTGAAAGTGTATGAACAGGTAGATGTATTCATGGGATTTGAAGAGATTTGGGTTGACGATGAAGATGGCGGACATTATGAGGAGGATACTTCGTCGCCAATCTATGAAACTCAGTACGACGAGATAGAGTATGACCTGGGTGTTTATGACAGCCCCCTGAAAGCCTGCAGTGGCGGTTTGAATATCACTTTGATTCCTTCGGGGAATAGGAGTGTTTTCCTTGATGACGGTCCATGGATTAGTCTTGATTATTCCGCGGCAATTGCTGATTCCGTCTCGGATCTGATGAAGAATGGTGTATGGGTTTCCGGGTCTTATGATTCCGATTTAGAGATGTTCATTCTCGATTACGGTGGTCCCATCCTGGATGTTACCATTTCCGGTCTGACGGCAGGCGTGGGTTATAAGATGACACTCTACTATACGAATAAGAGCGAATACCTTGACGATTCGGGAATGTGGTCTACGATGATTTTGCCCGAATCACCCCTTTCCGCTGCTTCGGACGGAACCTTGCATTTCGCAGCAAATGTTTATAATGGCTGGAATTATGAAGAAGAAACTGATCCGGTTTATTATTTTATCAAGTTAGAAGAGTGTTTTAATAAAACCTATACTGTCCTACTTGGAGCGAAATTTTTCGATGAAGAGAATCCTAAGGTTTATAAGGTTGAACGTGCCGCGTCCGCGGATTATGTGGATCCTACCTTGCCCACGGTTACAGGGGATTTCTATTATTACGACAGGTATTTCTCTATTGAAGAAGGTCATAGTTGCACGGTTAGCGGAACTGGGTCCGACGTACAATTCTATGTAAATACCGGTGGCACCCTTTGCCTTGAGAACGCAACCTTGACCCGAGACGATGAATGTGACGTCATTTGGGGTGATGATGACTTTACCCTTAATCTGCAGGGTAACAGTTCCATTTCCAGTAAGACTACGTACACGATTTACGGCACGAGTGGTATCGTTGTAATCGGCAATGGTACCTTGGAGATTACCTCTACTTATGATAACGTATCGGATTATTTCATGGATTATGGTCTGAATGCCGGGACTGGCTATACTTTGGAGCACTCTGAGTTGAGCGACAACGAAGACGGTACCTACACCTTTACGATTACCGTGAAACCGGAATAAACACCTGTTCGCCATAAACCAAGAGGGTGACTGGAAGTCAACGGACTGACAGTCACCCGCTTTCTTTTCAGGATTCCCATTCTTGTCGAACAGGGGACGTTACCTATTGATAACAACCAGAAATATTTGATTATATTTGCAATAGACAAATCTCCCAAAATCCAGTAGCACATGAAAAAGACGCTGTTTCTTTCCGCGCTCTGCGCGATGAGCCTGGCACTTGGCGCCCATGCCCAGAACCAGCCTTCCGCGGCGGCCATCGCAGCCGATCCGTATGCAGCCAGCCAGACCAAAGTCAATGGCTATTCCAAGACGCCCGCCCAGATCCGGGCCACCTATGAGAAACAGGATCCGAAGATCTTCATCCATCAGCCGTACTACAAGGGGGAGAACAAGTATTTCTACTTCCTGGCACCGGATGAGGAGAACGCCCAGTTCCACCGCAACATCTACGCCTACTTCCAGGCCATCGTGAAGGACAACTTCGGCCGCGGTATCGACACGCCGGACAATTATTTCGCCGTCCCCGAGGCGGGCGGGAAGGTCGTTCCCTACGGTGACCATTCCATCAATGCCGGCTTCGCGGAAATCATTGCCGACGCGGCGGAATATCAGCCCTTCGACCATTATCTCCGCGCCAAGACCATCCTGAAAGTCTTCGACGAGATTGCGGGCCGGGCCAAGGCGGGTTATTACACCGAGACGCAGCTCGTCGAGAACGGCAAGGTCGTGGCCACCAAGCTCGAGACCGAGCAGGCCCGCCTGGAGCGCCTCCACAAGATGGAGCGCCTGGCCGACCAGGCCATTTTGGACAATGCCCCCTACGGGCTTATCCCCTTCGTGGCAGGCATCCGTTATGACAACTACGCCAAACGCAAGGCGAACGGACAGTTCCTGTTGACCGATTACTGGGAGTACCAGTGGTGCGTTGAGCTGATGCTCGCGCACAAGGACGGCGGAGCCAATAATGCCGACTACATTAAGCACAGCAAGCAGCTCGAGGCCATGGCCGCCGACGCGCAGGAGTTCATGGTCAGCGCCTGGCAGAAGGCCTCCGAGCGCAACATCACGATGGCCCAGATGCCCAAGCCCGCCAAGAGCGACGCCGCCCTCGAGGCCCAGATGATGAAGATCGCCGGCAACAACCTCAAGGACGCCACCATCCTCAAGGCCATCATCAAGGGAGCCGACTGGTCCTACGACCGCGACGCCCTGGGCCGCATCATCGACCGCTACCACACGGCCTACATCATCTACAAGCTGAACGGCCAGACGCGCATGATCGACATGGGCTTCAAGCAGAACTACAACAACGGCTCCTACGGCACCCTGATCCTGCGCGGCATCGGCATGGAGAAGGCCGTCATCACCGACTACAAGTAGTTCCGAATCCTTCTTTTTTGTCCTCAGAGACTTCGGTTTTTGGGGACATTTTTATTACCTTTGCCTTTGTTAAACGAGTGTATTATGAGAAGAGTATTGTCTATGCTGGCTGCCGGAGCGGCCGCGCTCCTGCTGATCGCAGGCTGTACCCGTACAATGCAAACCGCCGCCGTCTCCGACGAGGGCAAGGTCCCGATGGAGGGCACCGACGCCTCCCTCTCCTATGACTACAGGATGGAATACATCACCGGCGGCGTCCCGAAGCCGGTGATGGACAAGATCAACAACCACATCGTCCGCTACGACATCCTCTACGACGAGGACGAGACCTCCACGGACGTGCCCGCCGCCTGCCGGCAGTGGGCCGACGGCCAGGTCAGCAGCTACGAAGCCGAGACGGCCGAACTCGCCGAAGACTTCGACGAAGAGGACGCCTGGATCTTCAACTGGAGCTTCAGTATCGACGGGAGCTTCGAGACCGCCTGCAGGGAGCGCGGCTGGCAGACTTACGCCACGGCCAGCGACGACTACACCGGCGGGGCGCACGGCTCCTACTTTGTGTCCTACACCGTCTTCGACATGAAGACCGGCGAGGTGGTCACGGAAGAGGATTTCCTCGACACCGAAGCCGAGGAACTCGTGGACCTCATCTACGACAGAGTCCTCGAGAATCTTGATGAAGACATGTGGGACGCCATCTATGAGACGCCCACGCTGAACGGCAACTTCCGCGTGGACGACGAGGGCGTGTACTGGGTCTTCAACCCCTACGAGATCGGCCCGTACGTGCTCGGCGCGCTCGACGCCTTCGTCAGCTGGGAAGAGCTTGCGCCCTACCTGCTCGCCCGCTAGCGCCAGCGCGGCTGGAGGAACGGCTTGAGCGTGGCCCAGGACACGGGCACTTCAATGATTCCTGATGCGTAGGCTGCAATCTCGTAAGGATTGTAGACCCATGTGATGCCCTCTTCGGAGACGGCAAAATTGCCGTTGGGCTCGGGCGAGCCGAAGAGCAGGTCCTTGTCCTCCTCGGGGATGGCCGCGTCGGCGGCCTCCTCCAGGATGTCGCACAGCGGGGAGAAATAATCGTCGATGAACAGATCCACCTCGGACACGATCTCGCCCGTGGTCATGTCGAAGACGTCGCAGCCGATGCCGAACTGGCCGTGGCTGCCGCCGGTATAATCGTTATACGAGCCCCTGTACGTCTGCAGGCGGCGGGATTTGCAAGCCGTCGAGAACACGCCATCGCGCTCGAAGGTCCAATGGTAGGCCCAGGCATTCTCTTCCGTGATCTCCTCGCCTTCGAATCCGCTGCCGTTCACCGTCTCCTCGACCCAGGTCTGCACGGCCGCGGGCACGTCCGTGCTGCCATTCGCCTCGTCGAAGAGGAGATGGTGCTCGACGATCGCGGCGTTGATCCGGTCCATAATCTCCTGCGACACGCCGCCGGTCAGGTACTCCATGGAGCAGGAGGTGTCGACGCGGGCGTCGGCGGCCTCCGCCTTGATGGAATCCTCGAACGTGGCCGTCGCCACCTGAATCTCCTGCCTGCACCCCGCAAGCAGCGCGAGCGCCGCCCCGGCGCCCAGCAGCCATTTGATCTGTTTCATCTATTGTAACTGTCTGATTACGGACAAGTTGTCAATGTATTGGCGCAGAGCCAGTAGGTATCGATCCAGCCGCTCTGGCCGTTCCAGCTGACCTTGACCCATTCGCCGTCCTCCGACACGTCCTGAGGACGGACGGTCACCTCCTGCTTGGTGATTTTGCCAGACACGGCGGCGCCTTCGCGCGGCTCCGCGAGCAGGGGAATCGTCTGCCCGCCGTAGTTGCGCGTGCCGATGCCGAGCACGGAACCGTGGACCCAGGCATCTCCCTCAAACTCAATTACATCCCCTTCCATATCCTCAACGACAACGCCGTACAGGATCTGCCACCAGCCGTTCTGCGGGTTGTAGACGGTCAGGCTCCAGCTGCCCGGCTTGGGGATCTGGCCGATCACCGTCCCGCCCGGGGCGTTGCGCACATTGGTCGCGGTCTTGTCGGAGACGAAGCAGTACACCACTGCCTTCGGTGCGGCCGATTCGTAGGTAAACACACCCGTCTCGCTGTCGAAACGGATCCACTCCGACGGGCCGTATTCGTTGATGACCTCGATGTCCTTGCCCTGCCGGGGCAGCACGAAATTGACGACATTGCCGTACATAAAGTCGATCGGCTCCTCGGAATGGGGAATCAACGCGCCCTTCTCGCGGTCGTATTCATAGAGATAAAGCCGCGGCAAACTGTCACCATCAAAGTCCGCCACCTTGACCGCAAAGCGTTGCTTGCCGTTCTTGACGTTCCAGTAGCACATCTCGCCGGCGAGGGTCGCGTCGTTCATGAAATCGATGCTCAGATAGCCGGCGGCCTTGTCCAGCACGAATTCGTCCACGTATTCGTTTTCATAGCCCTTGACGGTCAGGTATTCCTTTACCGTGTCCCAGAGCGAATTGCCGGGAAACTTGTTGGCGAAGGCGATGGCGAAGTCCGCAATCCCCGGCTTGCCCTTGATCTCGGGCACGGGGACTTCTTCATAGCTCCAGCGCTCCGCAATGCGGAAGCTGGACCAGGGCCTGTCATTCTGGGCGGCCGCAGGCCGCACGAAGGCGAGCAGCAGGGCTGCCGCGATAATCCATCTTTTCATAGCGTGCAAAAATCTGTTCGTACAAATATATACAAAAAAACTCACTATCTTTACCTGCAAGAAGAATACCATATATGGACAAACGACTGATCTCCTTCCTCGCAGCGCTCCTGCTGCTCCCCTTCTGCCTCTTCGCCGCGCCGCGGCACTACCAGCTGCTCTCACCCGACGGGCGCCTGTGCGTGGAGGTAGACGCAGCTCCGCAGATCCGCTATTCCCTCGCCTACGACGGCGTCCCCGTCCTCACCCCTTCGCCCATCGCCGTCCGGCTCGCGGACGGCAGCGCCTACGACGGCGCCGTCCGCTTCCAGAAGGCCCTGCGCGCCTCCGTGGACGAGACCTTCGCCGCGCCGGTGTACAAGCGCGCCCGGGTGCGCAACCATTACAACGAGCTGACGCTGCGCTACAAGACCTTCGATGTGGTCCTGCGCGCCTATGACGCCGGCATGGCCTGGCGCTTCGTGTCGCGCAGCGCCAAGGAGTTCATCGTGGAGGACGAGCAGGCGGAATTCCGCTTCGCGGAGGACGTGGAGACGACCGTCCCCTACATCCGGACCGAGAGCGGCGACGATTCCATCTTCTTCAATTCCTTCGAGAACTACTACTCCGTCCACCCCCTGAGCCAGTGGGAAGCGGGGCTGAAAGCCTTCCTGCCCGTGTCCTTCGCCACGCAGCGCGGCTGGCGGATCAACATCACCGAATCCGACCTGCTGGACTATCCCGGCATGTACCTGCAGCACCTGGGCGGGACCGCCGTCGGCGGCCTGTTCGCCCCTTATCCCCGGGACGTTGAGCACGGCGGCTACAACATGCTGCAGGGCGTCGTGCGCAGCGCGGAGCCCTACATCGCCCGGCAGCAGGCCGGCGCCGCCCTCCCCTGGCGCATCGTCGCCGTGGCCACGCAGGACAAGGCCATGCTGGACAGCGACCTGGTCTATGCGCTGAGCCGCCCCGCGGCGCAGGCCGACTGGAGCTGGGTCAAGCCCGGCAAGGTGGCCTGGGACTGGTGGAACGACTGGAACATCACCGGCGTGCCCTTCCGCGCCGGCATCAACACCGAGACCTATAAGTATTACATCGATTTCGCCGCGGCGAACGGCGTGGAATACGTCATCCTGGACGAGGGCTGGGCCGTCAACCTCAAGGCCGACCTTTTCCAGATCATCCCGGAGATCGACCTGCCCGGCATCGTGAACTACGCCAACGCCAGGGGCGTGGGCATCATCCTCTGGGCGGGCTACTGGGCCATGAACCGCGACATCGAGGGTATCTGCAAGTATTTCTCCGAGATGGGCGTCAAGGGCTTCAAGGTCGACTTCATGAACCGCGACGACCAGCAGATGGTGCAGTTCTACACGAAGGTGGCCGAGACGGCCGCCCGCTACCGCCTGCTCGTGGACTTCCACGGCGCCTTCAAGCCCAGCGGCCTGCAGCGCCCCTACCCCAACGTGATCAACCACGAGGGCGTGGCCGGCCTGGAGCAGATGAAATGGGCGCAGCCCAGCGTGGACCAGGTCACCTATGACGTGCAGATCCCCTTCATCCGCATGTTCGCGGGCCCGATGGACTACACGCAGGGCGCCATGCGCAACGCCACCCGCCGCAACTACCGTCCGGTGAATTCCGAGCCCATGAGCCAGGGCACCCGCTGCCGCCAGCTGGCGGAATACGTCATCTTCGAGGCGCCGCTGACCATGCTCTGCGACGCCCCGACCAGCTATCTGGCCGAGCCGGAATGCCTGAAATGGATTGCCGCCGTGCCCACCGTGTGGGACGAGACTGTGGCCCTCGCGGGCAAGGTCGGCGACTACGCGGCGCTCGCCCGCCGCAAGGGCGACGCCTGGTACGTGGGCGCCATGACGGACTGGGACGCGCGAGAGCTGACGCTCGACCTGTCGGAATTCCTGCCGGCGGGCAGCTACCGCGTGGAATTCTTCGCGGACGGCCCGAACGCCGACCGCGCGGCCAAGGACTTCGTGCACCAGAGCCAAAACATCACCGTCAGCGGTGCACAGCACACACTGACGGTGAAAATGGCGCCCGGAGGGGGCTGGACGGGGAAGATCACCCGCCTACTGCAGTAGCTTCTCGCTGCGGGCGATGAAGTCCGCGAGGGCCTTGCCCTTGAGCATGCCGTTGGAGAGCAGGGCCAGGTCCACGACCTGCTTCAGCAGTTCATTATCCTTAGCAAAGTCGGCCGCAGCAGTGTCTGCGGCCTCTTTCTTGCCGCCCCAGATCTTCGCCACCAGCGGATTCTCCATGTTGACGATGATGTTGTAGGCTTCGGGCATGG
>JAEEGL013668387.1_pt1 | contig 14184 bp, 10 predicted proteins | sample 9134231 | NCBI WGS metagenome assembly JAEEGL01 (sample SAMN16246548, study PRJNA631951) | gut metagenome | biome: gut microbiome; feature: rumen; material: fiber-attached | host: Bos | place: Iran: Karaj | collected 2018-10 | reverse complement strand
TACAACTAAAACAACTTGGACAACTTTTTCTATCCGCAGACGGCAGTTGCCGTCGTAGGCAGATGTTGTCATAGTTGTCCTGGTTGTCGTTTATTTCTCGAACCAAGAGTGGATGGCGGTGTCGTAGTGCGAGCTCACGCCAAATGCACGGGTGGCAAACATTCGACGATCCTCGATGTCTGTCTGAGCACCTTTCTTGTTAAGGATATCCAACAGCACACCATACTCAGCCTTGCTCGGCACGATCACCACGTCCTTGAAGTTCTTGGCTCCAGCACGGATCAGAGAGATGCCACCGATATCGATCTTCTCGATGATGTCAGCCTCAGAAGCACCACTGGCAACCGTCTGCTCGAAGGGATAGAGATCCACGATGACCAAGTCGATCTCAGGAATCTCATACTGCTTCATCTGCTCGATGTCACCCTCGTTCTCACGACGTGCGAGAATACCTCCGAACACTTTCGGGTGAAGCGTCTTCACACGTCCGCCGAGGATAGAAGGATAGGTTGTCACATCCTCTACCTTCTGGCACTCATAGCCGAGTGACTCTATAAACTTCTGTGTACCACCGGTTGACAGGAACTTCACGCCCTCATCATTCAGTTTCTTAAGCAACTCATCAAGTCCGTCTTTGTGGAATACCGACACCAATGCGGTCTTAATCTTCTTTGTATCAGCCATATTTTTTCTTATAACGTTATAATAAAATGCGCTATTTTAATTTCGCGTGCAAAGATACAAAAAGAAAACGGATTAATCCTCATTTTCAGTATGAAAAATAGATTAACCCGTGTTAAAAATAAGATACGTCAATCAGGCCACAATGCTAATCAAGATGGAACACCTCCTGAATGGGTATCGTGACAGGCGAATTGTCTGGATTCACCTCCATGATATCGGCCATCATATCCCACCATTTCTGCGTGATGGGATCCACATTATCCGTATCCTGAGAATTACCATCACCACTGCATTCCTGATAGCCGAAGAGGATGTTAGTGTCCTTATCCCAATAGATGGAATAATTGCTCACTCCACCGTCCTTAATCATTCTGACCAGTTCGGGCCAGATGGCCGCATGGCGCCGTTCATACTCTTTCTCACAACCAGGTTTCAGGTACATCTTAAACGCGAATCGTTTCATATCTATTATCTCTTTTGATTGTTTTCTGCTGCCTACAGGCCTCATCTAATTCCCGTCAGGTTTCGTCATATCCATTCTATCGGCAGGGTACCAGATAAAAGCTCTAGGACTGTCAGGATATTTTGGGCTGTAATCTATCCAATCCGACCGAAGATTCCTCACGATAGGGAGCGCCAATTGCCTCATCCCCATCACCACCATCTTCGACACCTCATAGGCACCATAAGGATTAAAATGCGTATTGTCTGCCAAAGCCTGATCCTGCCCAGGGAATGTTCCGGCCGGATAGTGCACCAAGGCCCTTTTGCTGCCCTCGTAACCCAGTGTCTCAAAGAAATCGCGCGTCATCTCATGTAGTTCTATCACCGGAACGCCCTCACGCTGAGCCACAGCACGCATCGCATCAGGATAGTCAAGGTGTGTTTCCAGAATCCGACTTCTGGTCGCCTCGTCAAAGAAACGACGCTGAGTTGGCGTTACGAACACCAGGTGTCCGCCCTTCTCCCTGACCCGATCCACGAAGATCTTCAACTGATAAGAGAAATGGTAATATGCGCCATCGCCCGGCCCTTTCTCCTTCTGGTCATTATGTCCGAACTCACAGAACACATAGTCATCTTTTTTCATCATAGAAAGAACCTTCTCCAGACGATTACCTGCAATAAACGTACGAGCACTCAGTCCACTCTCCGCATGGTTGGATATAGCGACCTTATCTGTAAACCAGCGGGGAATCATCTGTCCCCAACTGGCATATGGCTCCTGCTCCTGATCGACCACCGTGGAGTTTCCACATAGGAAGACGGTGACAGCCGTGGTGTCACGTTCTATACGAACAGATCTTACCGCAGGTCTTGCGCCATTGAACTCCAGCGTCAGCTGGTCGTCCCAGTTCAGATACGTCAGTTCACGAGGCTTCAGTCTCACCCTCATCGCATCCGTAATCCTTGGCGATCGTTTGTTCACGATGAAGCTATAAGTCTCGTATTCCCCTTTCCGCGTTACGGCGCTCTCCACCATCAGACGACGCGACTCAGCCCTTACCACGGTCTGCGCCGCCCTTTTCCGAGAGCCCAGCGTCACCGTCACCTTGTAGTTTCCGTCCTCCACAGGCACGGAGAAGTAGAATGGCTTATCGCTCACCTTATTCAATATGCTATCCACGATTGTCTGAGCATACGTCCCCATCGGACACGCCAATACCAACAGACACAGCATTGCAGGTCGTGTGATCATCCTCACACCCCTACAATGCCGTCTGCCATCAAAACCTAAACGTTTCATTCCGTTATCTCACTCATCATAACAATTCATGGCAAAGATACATCATATCCGCAGAAACGAACTTTGTTTTTTGATATTCTAACTCGAAACTTTGTTCCGATTGACATTTCCTCATGGTTGGCCACTCCACGAAGCATCACAAAAAAAGCCCCACACTCACCAAGGAGTGTGGAGCCTTTCTTCTTTATGGCTTATGTAATTAATATCCAGGATTCTGCATAGCCTGTTTCTGTTCTGCAGTCAGACTAGAACCATCCTCGTTTGTAATATCATTGAGGAACGACTGCGGAATAGGACGATAGTAGTGCTTTGAGGGATCGAAGTTACCAATACCCTGACCTGCGCCATCGTTGAATGCATGCCAACGAGCATCGAGCGTACGAGTACGTACGAGATCCTCATAACGGTGTCCCTCGCCGATCAACTCACGGCTACGCTCGTCGAGCAGGAAGCACATCATCTTCTCGGCATTAGAGTTACAGTTAAGAGCCTTGTAGATACGCTGCTCGTTAGGCATGTTATAGACATCATCAACACTGTTCAGATGCATCACGCTCTTAGTCTCTGCCGTGGTCTCTGCCATATTGTTCGACTCATAGTAGGTATTCTCGTCAGTGTAGATGGCACCATCAAGATTGGCAACACCTGTTCCAAGAGAATTATTCTTATAAGCCTGACCACCATCAGGACTCTTCGAACGGTCTTCGCCAGCATAGTATCCAGCACGGTCGCGAAGCATGTTCAGATAAACGAGAGCATTAGCATACTGAGCCTCTCCCTGACGGATATAGGCCTCGGCAACCATCAAGGCGTCCTCTGCCGAACGGGCTGTGATGGCATCACGACAACCGAACTGAGAGTTATAACCATTACGAGAACCGTCACGATACTTTGAGAGAGCCACACTGCGGTTATGAGGATAAAGCGTGTAGTAGTTACCTGTACGCTCCTCCTTCTTAACGTTCCAGCTGAACGACTCGTCAGCATAGTAACGGATGAAGGTATGGGTATTCTCCAGCTTACCCTCTTTCAGCACACCGAGTTGAGAACGCGTTCCGTCAATATCGGTGAAACGCTTATCCTCAGGAGCATTGACGATATACTTGATGCCGATCTCGCCACCCTTGAAACGCCCTTCACTGGCCTGAGCACCTTCAGGGAAATAGGCAGCCTGCGAGGCATCCCACTTAGGAGCGTCACCACTCTTGTTGCAGCCGTAGCAAGTGATGAACGACTTCCAGAAGCGAGAGTCGTTCACACGGTCAAACACTTCCATGGCATATTCCGTAGCACTGACATAGCAGAACTCACGACCACCAGAGATATCACGTACACAACCTGCGAGGTTCTGGTAAACAGAAGGATAGCAGAGGCTCATCTGGTTACCGAAACGTCCCCAAGAGTCGCTATTGTCAGAGAACTGGGCAGCCAGCACCACCTCACTGACGCTCTCATTGACATCATTGGGCTTGGTGTAGTTCCACAGATCGAGGAAATTAGCACACAAGGGATGAGCAGCAAGCACCTCCTTACCATACTTGATCACAGCTTCGAGGTCACCACTCTTATAGGCGCCATTCCAACTGTCGCAGCCCTCAGAGGCACGGAAGAGGTGAGCCTTTGCCAGGAAGTGGGCGGCAGCACTCTTGGTAATACGACCGATCTGACTGGCAGTGGTAGGCAACAGATTGTAAGCCTGCTCAAAGTCTGAGATAATCTGTTTGTAGCACTCCTCCTCAGAAGCACGTGTGAAGTAAGTCTGGATCTTTCCGTTGGCTGGTTCCACTTTCAGGGGAACACCACCGAAAAGCTTCACAAGCTCGAAGTAGCCATAGGCACGCAGGAAGTAACCTTCACCCAGACGGGTGTTATAGTTTGCGTTCGACTGATTATAATACAGAGGCGTATTCTGAATAACGATGTTAGTCTGCTCTATCAGTCCATAATAGGTGTTCCATACCGTAGCCAGATCACCCTGAGTAGAGTTCAAGGATGAACTATAGTGGTTGTAGTCGGCCATATCGTTGTTACCGCCTGTAAACTCGTCGATACCCATGTGCCACATCTTATAGGCCCACTGGTACTCATAACGGAACTTCAAGGTCTGATAGGCACCTGTCACAAGGGCGTCGATGCCATCCTGTGTCTTGAAGTACTCAGTATCGTGCTGAGTAATCTGTGTCTCATCGAGGAAATCCTCCTTACAGGATGACATTCCCACTACACCGGCAGCAAGTGCCGCAAGAAAAATTTTATTGAGTTTCATATTGCTATCTTCTTTTAGAATCCAATGTTAAGACCAAACACCCAGCTTCGGATGGTAGTAGTGGTACCATAGTTTCTGGCATTGTTATCATAGTTCATCATATCTGTATCCAGCCAGTCGCACTTTGAATAAATTGTGAATGGGTTCATGGCCTGGACATAGAGCTTCAAAGAGTTGATGCCAAGAGGAGCCAACTGCTTTCCGGTAAAGTTGTATCCTAAGGAAATGTTACGCATCTTAATGTAAGAGCCGTCCTGGTAGTTCATCGAGCTGGCATAGGTATCCTCCGACTGACCATTGGTACCTGGGCCATAATACTCGGCATTCTCATTCTCACCGGCTACCCAGTAGTCGAGCTTACGCATCGCATAGCGGCCATCCAGATTGACACGTCCAGCAGGCACTGTGAACTTCCAACGGGCAAAGATAAAGCAAGAGAGTTCCCACTCCTTATAAGTGAAGGTGTTGCGCCAACCGCCTGACCAGCGAGGGCGGACCTTACCAACGATCGTGCGGTCGTTGTTTCCATCAATCTTATCATCTGTATTCAGGTCCTTGACGCGGATCTGACCGGGCTTACGACCATAGACAGCAGCCTGCTCGGCCTCAGAGGTCTTCCAGATGCCATCATAAACATAGTCATAATAGACACCGATTTCCTCGCCAACGAACCAGTTCTTATTGATGTTCTCGGTGACGCCGTTAGCCAGTTTCTCAATCTTGTTGCGGTCGAGCGACCAAGAAAGAATGGTGCTCCACTCGAAGTCCTTGGTCTTCACGGGCAGGGCATTAATCTGCAGGTCGATACCCCAACCAGAGGTCTCACCAACGTTAGCCATTGTAGAAACATAACCATTGAGTGAAGGAATGGTGGTGGCCATTAACAGATCCTTAGTCTTGGTGGTATACACATCGATGGCACCACCCAGACGTCCGGAGAGGAAGCTATAGTCAAGACCGAAGTTCCACTGATAAGTCCTCTCCCAGCTCAGGTTCTTGTTAGCCATAAGAGCAGGATTCTTCGCGTTCGGGTCAGAAGGAACATAGCCCACATCCGTCTTATCGCCCCACGTATATGTGAGGTCCTGAACAGAACCCTTCGTAGCATAAGGAGCAATAGCAGCGTTACCAGAGACACCCCATCCGACACGGAATTTCAACTGGTCGATCCATTTTATGTTCCGCATGAACTTCTCCTGTTCCATGCGCCAACCGAGAGATAGTGATGGGAAGCTAGCCCACTTGTGACCCTCAGACAACTGAGAGGCACCATCCCAACGCATAGAAGCAGTAAGCAGATAACGGTCCATCAACGAATAGTTGATACGAGCCATATAAGAAGTCATCGAAGACTCTGTCAGACCTGTAGAATAGTCAGTAGGATCATTCTTGGAGTGAGCATTGTACCAAAGCTCCTCTGCAGTAGCCACGTTAGCACGGATATTACCTCCCTCATAATGATAGTCGGAAGCCGACTGCAACAGAGTGACACCAATGCTGTGGATGTCGGCGATCGTTTTGTTATAGCTGACGATATTATCAAGCGTCCATGCCACACGCTGATAGGGATTATAGACAATCTGGTTGCGACCTGCGCCGTTAATACCCTCAGCGGCATTCGCTGTACCAAGACGGAAGTACTGGAGTTCAGGTCCGAACTGGATACGATAGTTCAGGCCCTCTAATGGCAACCAGATCTTACCGAAGTCGAGCTGAGCATATGCACTACCGTTGATACGGAAGTTCTTACGCTGGTTCTTAGTATAGTTCAACTCGTCAATGGGGTTCTGGATATTCACATCACCTGTAGGATACTCGATGAAATTACCATTCGCATCGTAAGGCACAGACCAAGGCAGCATACCACGCAGGGCGTTGTAGTAGTCGCCGGCACCAGTTGTCGACTTCGTGAAGCTATAGCCATACTCCTGCGTACCATAAGAAGCATTCATCGTCATACCCATGGTGAAGTAAGGCAGCACCTTTCCCTCGAACGAGGTGTTGAATGTGAAGCGCTGATAGCTCTGACCAGGTGTGACACCCTTCTCGTTCAGATAACCAAATGAGCCATAGCCCTTGAACTTATCCGTACCACCTGAAGCACTCAGTGTATGCTCCTGGGCAATACCCGTGCGCTTACCTTCGCTCTCCCAATCATAAGAACCCACCTTTGAGTAGTCGAAAGAAGAGTGGTCTGCACTCCAGCCCTTCTCGATATTGGCCCAAGAAGCAGGCACATTACCATAGAGCTTATAGTCAAGATCGTAGTTAGGTGTACCGTCGCCATATGCACCACTATTATAATAGGCATAGCGAGAGTACTTCAGCCATTCGGCTGCGTTCATCATCTCAGATACATTATGAAGTGAGGAGACGGTCAGAGTTCCTGAATAGTTCATAGTCACCTTACCCTCCTTACCTTTCTTGGTCGTCACGAGCACCACGCCGTTAGCACCACGGCTACCGTAGATAGCTGTTGAGGAAGCGTCCTTCAACACCTCGATCGACTCGATGTCGGCAGGGTTGAGATTCTCGATACCAGCGTTCTGGATGATCATACCATCGACCACATAGAGCGGGTCGTTTTTTGCACCATCAGATCCACCGATGGAACGCTGACCGCGAACCGTAATGGAGCCCACCTCACCAGGACGCTGGCTATTGGTGATATCCACACCGGCAGCCTTACCCTGCATAGCCTGCAAAGCATTGCTCACAGGCATCTGGGTCAGTTCCTTGGAATCGATGTGAGCCAGCGCACCTGTCACGTCGCTTTTCTTCTGGACACCGTATCCTACCACGACGACCTCGTCGAGCAGCTGACGGTCTTCCTCAAGCGTCACGTTGATCTGTGTCTTTCCTGCCACGGATATCGTCTGGTTGCGATACCCCACATAGGAGATCAAAAGGTTAGCATTCTCGGGTGTGTTCTTAATGATAAAGTTTCCGTCAAGGTCGGTCACTGTACCAGTAGAAGTTCCCTTCACAATGACGCTGGCTCCGATAATCGGTTCACCGGCAGCATCAACTACAGTTCCCGACACCTGCTTCTGGGCGAATGCACTAGACGTGCAGAGCACCATCAAGGCCAAGAACATCAGTCGGTGGAGCACAGATACGCCCCTCCCGAACTTGTCTGTAACATAAAGTTTTCTCATACAGTTAATGGTTAGTAAAATTAGTAAGAGTTGTTAAAGTGAAGGCAAAGGTAACATTTTCTCCCAATTTCCATATACAATATTTCTGCAAATACCCAAATAAATCAAAAATCAAAGAAGAAAATCAAAAATTAGGGGTCGGCTCCTATGAACCGACCCCATTTGGTCTCTATACCTGATAATGATGATGCCTAAATCAGGTTCATACCCAGCTTCTTGCAGGCCTGACGCATGTCGTCGGGCCAGATGCTGGCCTGTATCTCACCGATATGTCCTTTGTGGAGCAACACCATGCACAGACGGCTCTGTCCGATACCGCCGCCGATAGAGAGCGGCAGCTTGTCGTTGAGCAGTTGCTGATGGAAGTAAAGCTGTTCGCGCTCCTCCTTGCCCTCCATCTTCAGCTGACGGAGCAGGGAGTCCTTGTCGACACGGATACCCATAGACGACAACTCGAACGAGCGTCCCAGCACAGGATACCATATCAGGATATCACCGTTCAGGCCCTGCTTACCGTTCTCGGCCACCGTCGACCAGTCGTCATAGTCTGGTGCACGTCCGTCGTGCTTCTCGCCATTCGACAGTTTACCGCCTATACCTATTATAAATACGGCACCGTAAGCCTCACAGATGGCATCCTCACGCTCCTTTGGCGATTTATCCGGATACATCTTCAACAGTTCCTCGGCATGGATGAAGTGGATCTTCTCAGGCAGGAAAGGCTTGATCTGCGGATACGTCTCACAGGTGAGATACTCCGTACGACGGATAGCCGCATAGATACGCTCTACCACATTCTTCAGGAAGGAGAGCGTACGATCCTCCTTGCGTATCACGGCCTCCCAGTCCCACTGATCCACATAGAGCGAGTGCAGGTTGTCGAGTTCCTCATCGGCACGGATAGCATTCATATCTGTATAAATGCCGTAGCCAGGTTCTATCTTGTATTCGGCCAGACTCAGCCGCTTCCATTTGGCCAGCGAGTGAACCACCTCAGCCTGTGCGTCACCCAGATCCTTGATAGGGAACGACACTGCCCGCTCCACGCCATTCAGGTCGTCGTTGATGCCAAGTCCCTTAAGCACGAACAGAGGAGCCGTCACGCGGCGCAGTCTCAGTTCGGTGGAAAGGTTCTGCTGAAAGAATTCCTTGATTAGTTTGATACCCTGCTCAGTCTGCTTCATATCAAGCAGCGCCTCATATTTCACAGGTTTGATGATTTGTCCCATATGTCAGATGATACTTAATTCTAGTTTATAGCTGTGGCATTTGCCGCTGCAAAGGTACACATTTATTATTAAAACGCAAGCGAAAAGAAACAATTATTTTGCAAAATGACACAAATTGATAATATCCGCTAACATTTTGCACAAGCGGAAGCCCGTTAACAAATCATAATTCTTAATTCCTTATTCTTCATTCTTAATTAATAGTCGTACCTTTGCATACGCTTTTCAAAAGCAGGGTCCCGTAGCTTAGCTGAATAGAGCGTCAGATTCCGGTTCTGAAGGTCTTGGGTTTGAATCCCAACGGGATCACAAAGGAAAAAGAGTCGCGAACGATGAAAGCTTACTTTCAATCTTCGAGGCTCTTTAGCTTTCGTAGGATGGCAGGCGCCAGCCTACGAGTTTCAAATCTTTGTGCTGAAACATCATATAACTGCGAAGATAATTGCCACCAGAGATTTGACAGTTCCTTGAATAAAAGACTTTTCCATACATTTATTTATTATGATTATTACATTCATTTTTTAAGATATCATGGACTTCTTTGCGACTCTTTAACTCATCCAAATAACCAGCCGTTACAATACCTGATGGTAGGGCAATAATTGCAATACCGACCATCGATGATATGATACTGATAACACGCCCTACGTCTGAAATAGGGTACAAATCTCCATAGCCAACAGTTGTAAGTGTACAAGCTGCCCAATAGAAAGCATCAAAGAAATTGTCGAAGAGATAACGGCCAGTATCTGGGTTGATGTCTTCCTCAGCATTAAACATAATAAGGGCGGTAATGAAAATATAGAATACAGCCAATGAGAATACCGTCCATAGAATCTTGCTCTGCCGTCGTATAACAGATAAAATTATCTCCAATGGTTCATAATACCGCACAATCTTTATGACACGAAGTATTTTGAGCAGACGCGACACACGAACAACTTTGAATGTGGGACTGAGCAAATTGAAAGTTGGCAAGATAGATAACAAATCTATAATCGCCATTGGTGTAAACGGATAAAGAATGAAAGCTACTACTCGATTATGCTTTGATGACAAATCTGCTGTTATCCAACGGAGCAAATAGTCAACAACAAAGCATAGACCTGAGACCAAGTCAAAAAACCAAAAAAGAGTTGGCTGTTCTCTAAACATCAAAGGAAATATGCCAATAATAATAGCGACCAGCATAATGCTATCATAAATTCGCGAAGACATAGTGTCTTTTCTTGGCTCAATCAGTTCTCTAATAGACGCTCTGTTTATCATATGCAATTATTCACTTTAGCTATTCGGTAAATCTTCTGCCTTCAGCATGGATAGAACATCCTCTGTTATGTTGGATTGTGATGAGAGACGCGTGGCTTGGTTTTGAATTGATCTCTCAAACAGGTTTCTCACAAATCGAGCATTTCCAAAATTCTTATCTTTATGATCAATGGAGGAAGACATCATCTCATCAAGTCCCCTTAATGCTTCTTCATCAAGGGTGTACTGATTCTTCTTCGCATTTAAAAGAAATATTTGCTTTAATTCGTCTGCACTATAATCCGGGAAGTGAATATATCGATTGAAACGAGATTGTAAACCAGGGTTAGAGTCTATAAATCCTTTCATCTCAGAACTATAGCCTGCAAGTATGACAACAAGTCGATTCCTTTCATCTTCCATACGTTTAAGTAAAGTAGAGATTGCTTCTTGACCAAAATCTTCTTTAGCACCCTGAACTAGCGAATATGCTTCATCGATAAACAGAACGCCATCTAATGCAGAATCAATAATTTTATTAGTCTTAATAGCTGTTTGACCAACGTATTCTGCTACTAATCCAGATCTATCCGTTTCAACTAAGTGCCCCCTTTTTAATATCCCTAAATCCTTGTAAATGCTGGCCATAATTCGAGCTACTGTGGTTTTACCAGTACCTGGATTTCCTGTAAAAACACAATGATATGATATTTCCGGTGTCTTCATGCCTTTACTTTTTCTTACCTGCTGGATTTTTATAAAATTGGCGAGCTTCGTTATTTCTTCTTTGACAGAAGATAAGCCAATTAAATCATTTAGCATCTCATAAGGAGATTCCAACGATTCCTGTTCTTGTTTCGATATTGTTCTCACATTAGAACCATTCCCAATGTTTAATTCTTTAGATTTCATAATATCCGCAAGCCACTTCTCTTCCGCTTCATTAACTTGCCCATCAGCTTTAGCAACGACAGAAGCGAAGCGATATAACAAAGTCATGTATTGAGTTTGGAGTTCTCTATCACATTCTCCCAAGGCCTTTTGTAGGAAGAACTCATTTGGTGACATTTGGGTATTCTGATTAACCAACTCAGATGTTTTTAGTACATCTACAAAGGAATTCTTTACTTTTAATCTAAAGTCAGATAGGTTATTATATGAAATATCAAAATCCGGTTTTAAGTATTTACTCATAAATAGATAAATACCAATATTCTCATTGTCATCATCCATAAAGAAGTCATGACCTAAACCTTTATAACATCGATAGACATCTGTAATAATAACGAGCCTTACTTTTTTTGAAATCTCCCATGGCGTTCCATCGGAGTTTTCAAGTTGAATCATTTCATCCAATTTGGCTCTTACATTTCTTTTTCTACCAACTTTTGTCATAAAAGCGCAAAGATTATCACTCGCTGATTTTATGAGATTAAATTGATCCTCTGTAAGACGATTTGACAGAGACGATTCTGATACTTCCAGTTTTGTTGTTGCTTCGTTTGTATTTAGCCTATCAAGTTCCGACAACATACGGTTTTTCAATATTAGCCACTCGTCAATACTATGAATAAGCAGTTCACGAGGCTTGGAGCCATTGGCGGCACCAACGACACCAGCCTTCTCTAACTGATCAATGAGACGACCGGCACGATTATAGCCGATTGCGAATTTACGTTGGATAAGACTGGTCGAACCGTTTTGATTGAATATAATTAATTGAGCAGCATCTTCAAATAACGGATCAAGATCTCCAAGTGCTTCCCTTTGTTCATCAGTAAAAGGATCTATTGCGGAAATAGTCTGTGAGGTATTGGGGCTGTCTATTTCCTCCTCATTAGAACCATCATAATCCGACTGACTTTCAATTGAGGACTCTTCCTTTTTCTCCACAAAGAACGATTTGTAAATAATAGCGATGCCAATTCCAATAAAAATCAAGCCTATAATTACCGCCATTGGAATCATAGAAGCAAGACAAATAATGCCACAAAATATAAAAAACAAACTGATAAAGAAACTAATACAGCCAAGACAACTTTTATTGTTATTTTCATTATCATCGTTAGAATAGAATGACGTACTATAACCCCCACTAATCTTTTGACGACTATATAGTCCTGTCCCAGGAATACCTGTGCTCATGTAAGTACCATTCTTTCCAAATGTAACCTTGGCTCCCTTAGGCCCAATGGAAGTACTCACCCCATTCTTGCTGAAGTTAAGATGAACTCCAGGGGCAATCTTTACTCGTTTACGATAGTTCCAAGCCATATTTCTTCAGTTACTAATTAAGACCAAAAACATCCAATTGTCTTATCAGTCTAAGGTCATAGATGCCAAGCACGTTGTTATGAAATGCAGTTCTCTTTATTTAATATAAACGAAGCCAATAAAGAATTTGTGTCCATCATTCTCATCTTCAACTTCTTTTATAAAGGACGTACAACGCATTGGGAGTTTTTCCCTGCCATAGATCGCACGAAGTCTGCCATATCTGATGGAATATAACCAAGATGGTGGCGATCCGAAGCGACGACCTTAATCGCATTAGGATCATATTCATTTTGTGGTTCAGGAACTAATGCACATTCAACACGGCCAATGTATCTGCCAATTCCTTGTCGATGATTAATACCTGCTATTTCCATCTGCGTCTTTATATGTCTTTTATCTTTGACAATAGGGACTGCTCATATTCTCTAATCAACAGTTCCTTTATATCAAACTCTAGCAAGTCGGCTATCTTAAGCAGACCTGCAACATCGGGCTGAGAAGAGCTAGTACACCACTTGCTTACAGTAGATGGATTAACACCCGTCTGTATTGAGAGCCAGCGCGCAGTACGTTTTTTCTCTACTAGCACGACTTTCTGTCGGCTATATCTTCTATACTTATAGTTTTATTCCACAAAGATAGTGATTTATTATCAATTGCTTTCTATTTTATCCATACAATCTGCTGTTTTTTGTCGTATTTTACTATTTTTAACGACTCCGGGAGTTTGTCGGGTTGCACAATATCAGCCTCTGTACTTTTGGGTGTGATGGCATGTCAGTATCATCAGAAGAGCCACGTCTGATGTCAAGAAAAAGTGCCTAAAAAAGTGCTCTTCTGAGGTTACGATCTAGAAAAACAAGGGGGACTTTTGTCCTCTTTTAGCCCTGTTATGGTACACTTTTGGCCTGTTCAGAGTAGAGACGGAGCCTACTCTGGGTTGGGGGGGCCTCTTTACAGTCAAAGGGATAATCTCCACGACAGTAAGGAATGGCACTTATGAGAGTAAGGGATAATCCCTTATAGGGTATAGGGATAATTCCTTTCACTCGTAAACCCTATCTCCACGACTCATAGAGCCTATCTCCATGACCGTAAGATCCCACCCTTTTTTGCGCGAACGTAGTGCCCTCATTATCAACTAATTATCAAAACGACCAAATAAACTCGCGCCTACGCCATCGGTAAAGGATATTAGTCCTTCTTGCCTGTCAGGCGGCGGAACTCGGCACGGGCCTTGGCCAACTGGTCGAGGAAGTCCTGACTGGTGTGGAGGGCGGCACCTGCGGCCAGGCGGCCTGCGTCGATATCGCTCTGCCAGTGGGCGCCGACGATGACACGGCTGTCACCATACATCATACCACGGGCCAGGATGGTGTCGGCTGCTGCCGGATTGATCTCGGAGAGCAACAGGGCGGCACTCCATCCGCGGATGGTATGACCAGAGGGATAGGAGCCGTTGTGGACGAGGCCGGGCTCCTCGTGGCGGGTGAGCATATGCTCGTGCATGCGCTGGAACGGACGCTTACGTCTGTAGAACCACTTGGCCTTGCCGCCAATCTGGTCGCAGGTCTT
>JAEEGL012586025.1_pt1 | contig 14184 bp, 15 predicted proteins | sample 9134231 | NCBI WGS metagenome assembly JAEEGL01 (sample SAMN16246548, study PRJNA631951) | gut metagenome | biome: gut microbiome; feature: rumen; material: fiber-attached | host: Bos | place: Iran: Karaj | collected 2018-10 | reverse complement strand
TTAACGAAATAGCCAATAAAAAAACGATAGCAAGGTAATCGTTTTTTTATTGGCAGGGTATTGCATCTGAAAGCGGTCTTTCGGGGGCAAAAACGGTCTACAGTCCGACCAATCGTTTTCTTATTTCCTCGAAAACAACGAAATATCTACATTTTGAGGGCATGAAAATGCACCCTAACTTTGTATCAAAATTAGGGTGCTAATATGGTTGCGGAGGGGCGCAACATAGTTTACCTGAAATACTGTTCATGTATCTGAAAATGGGAAGTTGACTTCCCGTTTTCACCTCTTTTCGGGTATGAGAAAACCGCCTTGATTACTCAGGGCGGTTTAAGACATATTTAATGAAATCGTCGTTCAGTTTGAGGTTGTATTTCTCGAAGTGGTAGATTTCTGATTCGTACCAAGTATATATTCCATCAGATCGAGCGTTATCGGATTCACCGACAATCTCACCAGTAAGAACATCCACTACCGGAGCAGATGTAAATGCTGAAATAGGAATCTTACGAAGGTAATCAATAATACGTTCTTTATCTTTAATCGAAGAATCAGAACAAAATTGCATAAAAACGTCCTGACGCACTTCATCAAGATCGATATTACAAATAAAAAGCGTATCCATATCATTACCCTCCTCTCATTTTCTTGGGATAAACGGCTTCATTTCGCCATTCTTTTTTTTGCCAATATAGAAAGTCCCATCAAGATTTGCATATATTACTTTGTTTGGTGCAGATACATTTTCGCCTAGTTCATTTGCTAAAAGTTGAGCAAAGCAATTTCCTGTATTCTCTGTATTTCCTGTATTACACGCAAGCAAACGGACAATTGGTTCAACACCACGCTCTTTACAATCAGCTACAAAGTCCTGATAGTCCTTTCTTCCGAGCAGGATCTGTGAAAGCGTATACGCATCAATATGCGCTCGAATATCATTTTCAGGATAATCCTGTGGAAAGAAATCCATACTCTCAACAGTTCCATGCGAAATAACGTCAAATGTATTGGGCTGTTTAGGAATCCTTTGAGCGTTTGACGGAAAATGATTATCCTTTGTATCGTATGAAAAAACGGCATTAGGCTCATGGACGCCGCGCTGGATTACTTCAACTCTTTGAGCTTCTGTCATAGAATCATAAATAATTCTTGCGGCATCGTCATCACGCTTCCTTTGCTCTGCTGCTTTTATCATATCACGTCTCTGCTGTTTTGTCAAGCCAACAGAAGGATTATGTTCTTGTGTAAACCTAACAGGCTCACCGGATCCGGCAGCAGCAGCCTGCTCCGCCGTAAACACAACCGGCTCGCCGGCACCGGCACCAGGTTCGGGCGCCTCCCATGTTCGCTTGCTCCACACATCCTGCCGCTGCCGTCCGTTCTCGTAGGTCACAGAGCAGCCGCAGCTTGCGAGAGCAGCGCGTCTGTTATGGCTTTTTTTTCATCTTCGCGTGTCCATTCGCCGCCGCTCTGGATCCGCTGCCGCCGCAGCTCGTCGGCTGTATCCCGTGCGCGGTTCCATGCGCTAGGTGCTTTCGTGCGGGTTTTTCTGTCATAGATCCGCTTCGCGTCGAATTGCTCCGGCGAATTTTTCAGCGTGGACTTTTCAAGCTTGCGCAGCTCGTTCGTGTGGTGCATCTCGTTCCAGAGATCCACAAGGGCGCGCCGCTGCGAGAGCGTGACAAGCCCGCGCTTTTTCAGTTGGCTGATTCGCTGCAATGTCACGCCGAGCCGCTGCGCGAGCTGCTCGAGCGTCTGGCCGTCAAAATAGAACCCGGCTATTATTTCCCGTTCCCGGTCGGGGAGCTGCTGCACTTCGTTCCGGATCATAGCGGCGACGCTCTGAGCGTCGAGCAGCTCCACAAAATACAGCGCGTCAGGATCCGGCACAAAGTCGCCGACAGTTTCGCCGCCGCCGTCCTCTGTTTCTATCGTCTTGTCAAGGCTCCCGCACTGATTCAGACAGTCGGCGCGCTGGCCGCTCGATCGTGTGCGCGTCAGCTCCTGCACTTCTGTGAGAAATGGGAAGTTTATGTATGAAGTGAATGCAAGTTCGCACTGCGGTTCGTACAGTTCAATACTTTTCAGGAAAGCAAAGAAAGCCTGTTGCTGTATATCTTCCAATTCGACGCCGCAGCGGGCGCAGATTGTTCTGTGTGTGGAGAACCAGCGCAGCGACTTCATAGCATAGATGCCGCGCACGCGCTCCCACAGTTCCGGTATTCGGCTCTTGTCGCCGTTTTGGATCATAATAACAAGTTCTTCTGTTTTCATTGCACAACCCTCCTGAAAACATAAAAGGGGAGCCGATCAGCCGCAGCCGATCAGCTCCCCCTGTCGGTATTTCATACCTTTTGCCGGCTACCGAGAGAAAGAAAATGAGCTATGAGCGGTGTAGTCCCGGGCGCGGAGCCGACGGGGTACCCCTCCCCCCGGTCATGTCTGCCGGGCGGTCATTCCTGGCCGTTGTTGTCGTCGTCCGGATCCGCACAGTTCATGTGAACATAAATGCCGTCGGCCTTGTTGTCAAGCACGAATGCATCATAGCAGATACGGCCGGTCACGATTGCGCCGGACGAAAGCGGGGTATCTTCGTGCACGCCGTAATCCTCGAGCTTGACCGGCGCGACAGTCGCGGACGGGTGCGCAAGGATAAAGCCGACATTCTCCGGCAGTCTGGCCGCCGGAACCTTGACAACCGCGCAGCCGTCGATAATACCCACAACGCCGAGCTTGCGCAGCTCCGCGCCGACGTCGGTATTATCAAACTGCTTTGCTTTTTTCAGAAGCGTATACACGGCAGGCGAGCAGATCAGCACGCGCTCCGTGTCAGGTACTTCTGCATCGTCAAGCGTTTCAGAACCGGCGCAGATTGCACCGTACACGCCGTCTGTGTCAAGCTCACCGTATGCCGTGTTACCGGCTCCGGTACACATAACGCCGTAAGTGTACGTGTCAATCTCCGGAATAACGACTTCGCGCAGCTCTCTTGCAAGTGCCGTGCTGGCCTGAAGCTGGCGCGCCGTTTCGTCCATGTCGAGCTTGTCGATATTGAAAATAAAGCTGCGGTCTTTGGTCAGAAGCAGCTCTTCGGTCTGTGCGGACAGATCGAGAATTGCGCCGTATCTGGAGAGAACAGGATCGTCGTTCTCGTCAACATTTCGCGCATAGTCGTTCAGCTCCGCCGTGCTGATTTTCCACACCTTGATAGCGTGGGCGCCTGTCCAGTCGTAATCTGTATTCGTGCAAAGGCTCTTTTTGCTCTCTGCTTTGAACAGTTCGTCTGTGTACGGCGCGTATTTGGTAGCAAGTGCTACAGACATTTTTTCAACCTCCTTTTTGTGCAAGGCGGTCTAATTGCTGGTTAGTAAAGGCAGGTCGGCTTTGGTGTGTGCTTCACATCGCTGCGGAACGCTTCGCCGATTGCGTCGGCGCTGAATCGTTCGCTGCTGCGTCTGTATAAATGCGTGTCCCGCTTCGCTGCCGGTCTTGCCGTTCTGATAGCGTCAACCGCTTCGGCCGCCTTGCGTTCAAATTCTTTTGCGTCGGAAGTGTCGATAATGTCGAGCAGCTTCACAGGTAAACCGTTTTCAAGCAAATATTCATGGCAGGCAATGCGACTTTCACGGGCGGCAAGTTCTGCCGTGCGCGCTTCAAGCGCTGCGGCCTGCTCCGCCTGCTGTCCTGTCTGCTCTGCCTTTCGCTTTTCGCGGTCACGCTGCAAGCGATCCCGGACAATTCCGTTCACTTCCTCTTGCGTGAACAGTCGTTCACTCTGTGTGCCGGTGCCGCTCTTGGCACCGGGCTCCTGCTGTTCCGTTGTGCTCTGCTCCGCAGGGAGCTGCGCAGTTTCTTCCGCAGTTGCATTGATTGTGTCGCTCATTGTTTTGTACCTCCATTTTTTACGCCTGAAGTTAGGCTAATTCAAGAATAAAAAAAAACACAGGAAAACTGCATGCATTGCATGCAAGATGTTTTCCCGTGCTTTTCAGCTAGCCGGTCTATGGCACCAAACCGGCGGTACTCTCATTCAGTTTTGACGGTCAGTGATAGGCGATCCGTCAAAAATATAATACCACTTTTTCGCCGGTTTGTCAAGTCTTTTTTTCGGAATCTTCGCCGGGATCCCTTGCGAGCTGTTCCAGCATTGCCGCTTTTCGCCGTTCCAGCTCTGCCGGATCCAGCTTCACAGCGATAGGCGCAAGGTGTGAAGCGATCAGCTCCAGCGCGGCCGCGATCCGGTCAAGTTTGCTGACTTCGCTTATTTCCATTCAGTTTTTCACCTCCATTCTTTGATATTGTTATTTTGATTCTTCGGCTTTGTACAGAAGATTCAAACATAGCTTTTGCGCGCCCGATCAATTCGCCTTGCTGCGTTGCGGTTAAACAAGCGAACAGGCTTTGCTGCGTTTCAAGGTTCGTTTCAGTCAATGCGGTCATTGCTCTTTACCTCCATATTTTCGGTTTTGTGACACCGGTGTCACAAAATGGGCTTGACAAGCTGCCGCCGTTGTGATATAATCAGGGTAGCAGCTTAAACTGTCGTTATCAGCGGAAAGTCGGTGCTTGTTTCTCTCCGGAGATCAGGCACCGGCTTTTTTTGTCGTCTGCCGGATCAGGCCGAGCGCTGCGAGGTCGTCAAGGATGCTGTCAATCAGTGCCGCGCGCTCTTCGGCGGTCATTCCGGTGCGCTTGCTGGCCGCTCTGGCTTGCGTGCACTGCTCCGGTGTGATTTCCCGTGCAATGGGAGCAGCTCCGGCACCGTCGGCCTGTTCGATCAAAAAGCACTTTCCGTTTGCAAAATCTTCCTGCACTCCTCTTTTCATTTCTTTTCCCTCCGTTTGTTGTTGGTGGCCTTGTTGGTGTTCTTGTGGTCGCTGCTGCGGCCGTCGTGGCCGTCGTTGGTATCTGCAATGTAGATATGCAGAAAAGGCCGGTGCCGGTCGCTGTGCTTCGTCTGGGTGCCTTTCGGGAAGAATGCAAGGCATGCCCGCGCGAGCTTCAAGGCTTTGTCAACCTCTCCGACAGAGTATGCAATTTTGATTTTCATGCGGTTTCCGTTCCTTTCTTTGGATTTTGTCGCATCGATGCGACATTTTTTGTAACATCGATGTTACAAAACGCCGGGCATTTTGTATCCTTGAGGATACAAAACAGCGGATTTTGTGCCCCCGGGGGCACATTTCTTCCCATCAATGGGAAAGATTCGCCGGGGCATTTTTTGCACTCGAGTGCAAACTTTCACCGGTTTTGCAGCTCGTTCCACTTGTCGTACAGTTCTTCTGCGCTGCGCAGCGTGCGCCGGATGCTGGCCGCTCTCCGCAGCTCTCTTGTGATAAAGCCTTGCAGCTCGTGCAGCCGCTCCGGGTAAAAATAGCCGCTGTTACTGCTGCAAATCACGGTGCCGCCGCGCCGCAGATCCTCAATACATTTCTTGACATCTCTGCCGTTCAGGCCGGTGACCTCTTCCAGCGTCTGGCACCGCACCGCGTTTTCCTCTCCGTTTCCGATCATGAGCCGGATTGTTTCAGCCGGGTTCAATGCTGTTCACCTCCGTTTGCGGTCGGATCCTGCTGCGCTCGAGCAGGAACCGCAGAAGCTCCGGCGCGGGTATACCGGCATATTGTGCCGATACCAGAACCGGCTGTCCGTCGGCTATCCGGTATTCAGCAACAACCGGAACCCGGCACAGATCCCGCCTTACTTCGTTCATGTTTCAGACCTCGCTTTTCTCAAAGAAAGCCTTCGTCCGGTACGATGTCCCGCACCGAGCAGCCGAGCCCTGCGCAGATCTTCGCCGCCGTGCTGGTGTTGCATGTCTGCCGCTTTCGGATCGTGGAGAGATTCTGCCGGGAGATCCCGCACCGCTTCGCAAGCTCCGAGAGCGTCAGACCGCGCTCAACCATTGCAATTTCCATTTTCAGTGTGCTGATTTTCAATTTATCACCTCCGAAGTATCATCGTAGACGGATACTGTACTTGTATTATATCACTGTAAAATGATAATGTCAAGTATTTTTTTGAAAAAAGTTGCATTTTCAATGATAATGTGATATAATGGCATTGTTTAGGGGTGATATTATGACTATCGGTCAAAGAATACAGTTTTTGCGAAAAGAACGAAAAATCACACAGAAACAGCTTTCTGAGATGATAGGCAAGGGCGTTTCAACTGTCCAGAAATACGAAATAGACATGATTCAGCCGCCAAACAGCGTTATAAAAAAAATAGCGGACGCTCTTTCTGTTTCGCTTACGGAATTTTTCAGCGTCCTGAATGAAGAAGAACAGAAAAAGATATTGCAAGAAGCAATCAAAGATGCAGACAGCACACTTGAAAAAGGCGCAATAGCTGCCGCAGCTGATTCAAAATCTATTCTTCGCTATTATGAAAAACTGAATTTGACAGGAAAACGCAAAGTAATTCAATATGCTATCGACCTATCAAAAATATCAGAATATACGGATCCCGCTGCGGGATCCAATCCAGAATGATTGAATATCGCTTCACAGCGGCACGCGGTGCGCGCTTGTGTGGTTATCTGGGAAAAGTTACAAGCCCCATAGCAGAACGCCGTACAGCGCACGCTAGGGGCTTCAAACGCAATGCAGAGAAATGCAGCGCGGTCTTTTCTTCCGGATCCCACACAGCGGGCACCGCTTTTCTCTTGTTTCGACATCGAAACATTTTGCATTCTGATTTGTTGGCACGTGCCAACAAAAATGTGCAGTTGACTGAACAAAATCTGCCGGGCGTCCGGGATCCTCTCCGGCTGGATCCAGACCGCGCACCGTGCGCACCGTCTCCGGATCTGCCGCCGATCAGACCGGCGAGCGGTGCCGGTGCGTCACGTTTCGTTACACACCGGCACCCAGAGCGGCGACGGTGCCGGGATCCTCAAGCGGGTGCCGGTGAGCTGCTCCGGCTCCGGATCCGGTCGGCATCGTTCCGGGCATCGGCTCCGGAGATCTTCACAAGACCGGTGCAGGGTTGTGCAGGGTTGCAGGGTTATTTCTATTTACCGTATATAAAAATTATGGGGTTATATATTTATATATAGCTCTATGGTGAACCCTGCAAACTATGCACAACCCGTCACCGGCTCCGGATCTTCTGACCGATCCCACAAAAATTTTTGCGACGTTTGCAGTTTCGCGGGTGTCAATGAAGGGTATTACGACAGGGCGGCTTGCTTGTCAGCCGCCTGCGGTTGTACCCCATTCACATTTCCATTTTGCGCCGCAAATATTTCTATATATTATATAGCCACTTCGGCAGGTTTTTGCGGCAATGGAATTTACAGAGGGTTACAGAGGGTTAGAGGGTTTTTCTTATTTTATCGTATGTAAAATTGAAAAGTGAAATATATATATAGCTCTATATACAACCCTCTGAACCCTCTGTTATTTCTGCCGGTCAGATCCTCGCACGGGATCCGGTGCGGCAAATTTTGTCCAGTCGACTAGACAAAATTTGTTGGCTCGAGCCAACAAATCAAAAACGTGAAAAGGTGATACAATGAGAAATGCTGTCATATATGCCCGCTTTTCGTTGGATCTTCAGCGGGAAGAATCCATTGACGCGCAGATCCGGGCTTGCAAAGAGTATGCAGCGCGGAATGAGCTGCATATATTGGGAGTGTATGCAGACGAAGCTGTCAGCGGCCGCACGGCAAACCGTGCGCAGTATCAGAAGCTGCTCCGGGATGCACAGAAGCATAGCTTCGATGTGATACTGATTCACAAGTATGACCGCATCGGCCGGAACCTGGGCGAGCATGTCAACCTTGCCGCCCGGCTGGATCAGTGGGGCGTGCAGCTCGTTTCCGTGTCGCAGGACTTCGGAGACAGCGCAGAAGCAAAGATCATGCGAACGCTTATGTGGTCGATGTCTGAATACTACATTGACAACCTTGCCGGGGAAGTGCGCAAGGGCATGAAAGAGAACGCGCTGCGCGGGCTGCATAATGGGGGCGTGCCGCCGTTTGGCTATGACGTCATAGACCGGCGGTACGTCGTGAACGAGCTGGAAGCGGAGTTCGTGCGCCGGATCTTCGCCGCAGCTCTGCACCGTGAGGGCTTCAAAGAGATCATAGCAGAGATGCAGGCGGCCGGGATCCGTGGCAAGCGGGGCGCGCTTATCAGATACCCGCAAATTTACGAAATGCTAAGGAATGAGAAATACACGGGCGTATACAGCTATTCTGTGGAGGAAGAAAAGGACCGGGCCGACCGCCGCAGCAAGCCGCACGCGATCAGAATAGAAAACGCCTTGCCGGAGATCATCAGCAAGGCGCAATTCATGGAGGTACAAGAGATCATGAACGAACGGAAGCAAACCGGCAAGAAAGCCGGGTATCTGTGCAGCGGGCTTGTGTACTGCTCTTGCGGTGCCAAAATGCACGGCTTCAAGAGTGAGCGCAAGGGGCATACATACCGCTATTATATCTGCTCTGCAAAGTGCGGGGCGCCGTCCGTCCGCATGGAAGATGTGGACGCCGCTGCCGTCGGGTATCTGCGCGAGCTGCTCAATGACGACAATCAGAAGCGCATTGCAGAAGCTCTGCGCACATACAAGGGCGGGGAGCGTGACCGGGCAGAGAGCTTCCGGAAGATCCTGCAAAAGAAGATCAGCGAGAAGCAGAAGCAATATGACAACCTGCTTGCAAACCTGTCAAGCGGTGCGCTGCCGCCGGCAGTCGTGGCCGACGTCGGCAAGGAAATGGAAGCGATCCGCGCAGAGATCGACACGCTCCAGCATACCGAGCCGCCGAAAGATTACAGCACAGAAGCGGTGCGGAATTGGCTCCAGTCGCTCCGGGATGCTCCGGATCAGGCCGCCGTGCGGCTGCTTGTCGAGCGTATCGAGGTAACAGAAAAGACCGCATTCAGAGTGTTTTCAACTCTAAATACGGTCTTGGGTGAAATTGGTTGCGGAGGGCGGATTTGAACCACCGACCTTCGGGTTATGAGATGCGTTCGGTGTATATTTTGTGCATATTTCGTGCTATTTCGGCGATTATTAGACTATTATGCACTTAATTATACGTTATTTAAGTTTAATTATTCGTAGATAAGGGTAGAAATAAGGGTAATGTATAATATACATTTCAATTATTTTCGAAGACTTTCAAGGAGAAGAATTTTAATCTGAGCAGTACTTAAATTAAGTCGGCCCTTATTCATGATTTCGGACAAGATAATTATATCATATTTTTTTGCGTATGTCAATAATATAAGAAAACTCACTTGCTAGTATTAGTCGTGTGCAAAAAGAAACCTTTGAAAAATCACAATGCGTATTGACTTTTGTTGCTGATATTAGTATAATAAATAGTAAGCAGGGGTGTTTAGCCTTGCATTTTAGCGACAATAAAGAGCAATCAGATGGATTGTAGCAATAACTATTTAGGAAGTGAAAAGAATTATGGAAAAGAAATATGTAGGAACAAAATGGCATAAGTGTGATTTTCATCTTCATACGATGCAAAGTAAATGCTTTAGTGATAAATCGATTACACCTACTCAATGGATAGAAGAAGCAATACATAAGGGGCTTGATTGTATTGCTGTTACAGATCATAATGATTACCGTGGTATTGATGCTATAATGGCAGCTGCTGAAAACAAAGATATTACGGTTTTTCCTGGCGTAGAAGTAACCTGTGATACATCTAAAATTCATGTGTTGGTTATTTTCGATGTTGGGAAAAAGAGCGATGTCGTTAGAGACTTTTTGTCTAAAATTGATATAGATTCTGATAATATTGATTCAACCGTAGGAACCAAAACCAATATCTTTGATGTATGTAAATTAGCAAGGGAAAAAGGTGCTTTAATAATTGCTGCCCATATTGATGAATTTAGTGGACTATCATCAATTTCTCATGCAAATCTAAAGGAGCTTCTTGAAAAAGGATATCTTGATGCTGTACAAGTAGTTAACAATCATATTTGGGATAATTCATCTAAAGGTAGTGCTGATGAAGCCGCTCTTTTGGAGAAGAAATATGGGAAGCCAGTCTCTAGTAAAGAAGCAGAAGACTGGAGAAAATGTTATGACATGATAAAAAAAGCAGGAATACCCATGTTATCTTTTTCTGATAATCCTGCTCAAGAAGAGGACATGTCTCATCATGGTTTATGGGGAATAGGCGCACATTATTCTTGGTTAAAAATGGATGATTGTCCTTCATTGGAAAGCATTAGACAAGCATTACTATCCGTTGAGCTAAGATTAAAATGTGATTGGCAATCTAAGAATTCGCCCGAGACTGTCCCTAATTTGTGGGTAAAGCAAATAACAATATCAAATACTACCATCACTCCTAAGAAAGACGTTATGTTAGATTTTAATCCTCACCTTAACGCTATTATTGGTGGGAGAGGAAGTGGCAAATCTACTATTATTCGATCTATAGCTGGCGCTCTTAACCCTAAATCTGTACAAGGATCATCTATTCAAGAAGAACAAGACAGATTCTATAAACTGTTTGAGTCAAAAAAAAGAGAAGGAATTTTTAATAAAAGCTCTAGTATCACCATTCTTCTTTGGCGGTCTGGAACTGAGTATAAAGTGGTTGTTAAAGATATTAAAAAGTCTTCAGATCAAACAATTGAAGTGTACGAGAATAGAGATGGTTCTTATGTGAGATCGGATGATCAAACTATTATTTCGTTGTTCGCACCTCGTATATTTACTCAAAAACAGATTTATGAAACAGCTAAAAATGAACACGCATTAATGCAACTAATTGATGCACAAATCGGCACAATACCTCTTCAAAAAAATAAGAAAGAAGAACTCTCAACAACGCTTACTAATCTTATGTGTAGTATCAAATCAATTGAACAAGTACTCATGCAGGAAAGTGTTATAAAAACAAAATTGGCTGATACTAAAAAAAGAATTATGCAAGTTACATCAAGTGGTGTGTTGGACTTATTATCTAGTATTGAAATCAAGAAAACAGTTTTTAATCAAATAACAGGTATTATCCAGAAACATCATATTGCCGCAAAGGAGATAATATCAAAGATTAGCCCTGCAATTGCGGATGGTAGTTGTATAGCTGATACAAAGTCTAATGAAGAAATTATATGTTTACTTAATGAATACAAAGAAGAGTCCCTACGACAATTATCTATTATTAAGAAAGATGTGGAGTCATTTGATTCAATTGCAGATAAGTTGTCGGAGAAAATAATAGATAGTTCTTGGTATTCTTTACTCAGTGAAGAAGAACAACAACTCTCTGAAAATCAAAAAAAATTATCGTTAGAAGGTGATAGTAAATCTGTTTTAGAGTCTTTAATAGATCAGAAGACACAATTGGAAAGCCAGCTAGAAGAAATCGAAAACCAAAAGAAAAAGCTTAATGAATTGAAAGAAGAAATGGAATCAGTAAAGAAACAGCTTCTCAGTACTGTCAAGGAAATTACCGACTCTAGAATTGAGTATTCGAAAAGCATTTTGAGTTCAGATGCCGATGTTAAGATTGTTGTGACATCAATGTTAAGTTCAGATTCTTTTTCCAGTTATATAAAAAAGGTCCTGGATAGAAATCGGCAAACAATCAATGAGGATATTGAATTAATTAGCTCACTTATGTTTTCGCCAGGTCAAGACGTTAAAACAACCATTGAGAGAATTGAAGAATTCCGTAATAGAATCACTCGTATTCGTGAGTCGAATGATAAACAAGACAAATCATTATCTCTTGATTTTAGAAAAGCTATACAAGAACTTGATGATAGTGCGTTTTATAGTCTATTGTCTTTTTATCCAGATGACAAAATTGAATTACATTATAAACCTGAAGGTGCACGTAAACAATTTGAACCTCTATCAGCTGCTTCTGCTGGACAAAAAGCAGCTGCTATCCTAACAGTTATTTTAGCGCAAGGAGATGAACCTATTCTTCTTGATCAACCTGAAGATGATTTGGATAACAGATTGGTTTATGAACTTGTAGTGAAGCAAATGAAACTTCGTAAAGATCAGAAACAAATAATTGTTGTAACGCATAATGCTAATATTCCTGTCAATGGTGATGCAGAAAACATAGTATCAATGAACTCACAGTCTAGGTATGTTGAGGTGAAATGCCAAGGTACTATGGATTCGAAGGATATCCGCACTGAGATATGTGATGTAATGGAAGGAACAGAATACGCTTTTGGTATGAGAGCAAAAAAATATCATCTAAGAATTCAGTAATAAGTTGCTCTATTGTATAAGCTATATTATAGTCTCATATTTGTATATATCCAACATATAGAATGTTATATCTAACATTATTATATTTGAACAATGGAGCGTTACCATTAGTGTAGCGCTCCAATCTAGATTCAACTTTAATAATACCAATTCTTATAGGAAGTGTGCTATGGAAAAAGGAAAAGCATTGGAGCTATTCATCAAGCAATTACTTATAAATGTGGGATTTGCGGAAGTTAAATCCGATGGATTGTTTATTTTTGATGGTTCACCAGGGCAGATGATACAGGGACTTGGCGGTGCGCATAATGCAGATGTATTGCTAGAACCTCCTGTTCAAACACCGTTCTATTATCCTTCTCGATTGATAATTGAATGTAAAAACTATTCCTTTCCTGCTAGTTTGAATATTGTTCGTAGCGTATTGGGATTGAGAGAAGACATTAATCATTTTGAAGTTATTGACCAGGGCGAACTTAATCTACGTCGAAGTCATTATCACAATGTGGTTCTCCCAATTGTAGATCGGTATACATATCAGGTTGCTTTAGCATCCACGGGTGGATATAGTAAACCTGCGCAGATGTATGCTTCTGTGCATCGTATTCCTTTATTAGATTTTCGTAGTATTCCAGATTGGACAAATATACTTACATATCTTCAAAAGAGCTATATAATTGATTCGGAAGTCATTCGATTAGCGAATGAAATTGGTCAGCACATGGCTGTTGGAGTATTAAAAACTGGTCAGTTATTATTTTTATATCAAAAAAATGGGTACTCCATTTCTTTTGACAATCATTATTCTTTGTTTTGGCAATCCGAATATGAACCTTGGAAACTTGTTTCAGGCGGAAATACATATGTATTTCATTTGCCAGAAAAGATCATGAGTTTATGGATTACAAACTCTTCTAGTGATATTGAACTTAGAAAGAACGCTATCGGTTTTAAAGAAAGCGCTCTATCTAATATGGTTGTTTATTATAGAGAAAATGCTCTTCCTACAATAAAAATGATTTCTATTGATAAACAGAATTTAGAAGAAGCAAGAAGAAGTATAGAATTATATGATTAAATATTAACATTTTACTCAAAAATCATATGAATTTAATATAGATAGATTCTGATAATTTGCCTTATGCCTACTGTGAGCAGATCGGCAAGGAAATACGGGATATTTCGGACGAGATACCGTTTGATATCCCTGATAGCTGGGAGTGGTGCAGGCTTGGTACGGTTTTTCAACATAATACAGGAAAAGCGTTAAATTCCTCGAATCATCAAGGCACGAAAATGCAGTATATCACAACTTCAAATCTTTATTGGGGTAGATTTGAGTTAGACAAGCTGAAAGAAATGCCATTTACTGAGAGCGAGATAGAAAAATGCACTGTAACAAAGGGCGATTTGCTGGTTTGTGAGGGTGGAGATATTGGACGCGCTGCCGTTTGGAATTACGATTATCCTATGAGAATCCAGAATCATATTCACAGGCTACGTTCATACCTGCCAATTGATGTATATTATTTCTATTATTTATTTTTCTTGTACAAAGCCATAGGCTTAATAGGCGGTAAAGGCATTGGAATACAAGGACTGTCTTCAAATGCAATTGATAGTTTGTTGTTTCCAATACCGTCACTTTCTGAACAGCACCGTATCGTTGCAAAGATAGAAGAGCTCCTCCCTTACATCGACAAATATGGTGTAGCCGAAACAAAGCTCTCTGCCCTCAACACCACATTCCCCGAAGCCCTGAAAAAGTCTATCCTGCAAGAAGCGGTGCAGGGCAAGCTTGTTCCGCAGGATCCGAATGATGAGCCTGCCAGTGTCCTGTTAGAGCGTATCAGAGCCGAAAAGCAGGCGCTCATCAAGGCGGGGAAGATCAAGAAAGACAAGCATGAATCGGTCATCGTTACAAGGGATAAAATTCCTTATGAGATCATCGACGGAAAAGAGCG
>JAEEGL011252094.1_pt1 | contig 14184 bp, 14 predicted proteins | sample 9134231 | NCBI WGS metagenome assembly JAEEGL01 (sample SAMN16246548, study PRJNA631951) | gut metagenome | biome: gut microbiome; feature: rumen; material: fiber-attached | host: Bos | place: Iran: Karaj | collected 2018-10 | reverse complement strand
TGTTTACGTAATGTTTCTTTAGTTTCTTTTCTACTTCTTAAATAACCTTGCATTACAGAAGGACCAGAAATAACTATTTCTCCTTCTTCACCATAAGGCATTTGTTTATCAGTATTAGGTTCAACTATTTTATAGTATGTATCAGGCATTGGAATACCAATAGAACCCATACGATAAGCTTTATTAGGCATTAAACAAGAAGCACCACAACTCTCTGTTAAACCATAACCTTCTCTTAATTGAATATGTGCACCATGACTTTCAAAGAAATCATCAACTTTTTTCTTCAATTCAATTGATAATGAATCTCCACCACTAATTGCACACTTTAAGAAATCTAATTTGTAGTGTTTCAAATTCTTATTATTCATTAATGCTTCATATAATGTTGGAACACCAATCAAAATATTTGGTTGATATTGTTTTAACAACTTATCAAATGTCTTAGCACTAAATTGTGGAATTAATATTGAAGTACCACCAAAATATTGAACAGTATGAATACATACACCTAATCCAAAGGTATGGAAGATAGGCATTATTGCTAAGATTTTATCTTTTTCTTTAACACATGCAACTAATTCAAAACATTGCATTGCCATTGCATTTAAGTTTAAGTTAGTAAGTTCAACACCTTTAGGTGCTCCACTAGTACCACCTGAATATAGAATAGCTGCAACATCTTTACCTTTAAAGTTATCATCTATTTCTCTAGTATAAGCCTTACCATTTTTAATAAATTCATTCCATCTAATAGTTAATCTATTGTTTTGTGTAATAAAATTCTTTAATGCTTTAGCTAAATCCTTAAATGTATTTGTTGCATTATAAGCAATAGCTAAATATGGAGGCATTGAATCAGCAGCTGATACAACAATAACATCTTTAACTTTAGTATCTTTAATAATATTATTAATTTTATCCAAAGCTGCATCAATAACGACTACACATCTACTATTAGCTTTAATTAAGAAATCTTTAATTTCATTTTCACCAGATAAAGGGTGAATCATATTCGAAATAGCACCAATTTTATTAATTGCATAGAATGCAATAATAGCTTCTGGTGTATTTGGCATAATAACACTAACAATATCCTTATGTCCTATTCCAATATTTTTAAAAGCTCTTGCAGCTTCATCTATTTGTTTTAAAAACTCATAATAAGTCTTTTTAGTTCCAAAATAATTATAACTAACATTATTTAAATGTTTAAATGAAGTAAATTCTACTAATTTATATGCTGAAAAATCAGGATATTCTAAATGTGATTTAACTCCATCATAATAATTTAACCAAGGAGCTTTGACTCTTTCTTTTGCCATACTCTTTCCTCTTTCACTAAATAAATGGTCCTCTTTAGCAGGGACCATATACATTATAATATATTTTTAATAAATTCTCAATTTTTAAGCTTTAATTTTAGCATATAATTCTTGATCTGCAGGACATAATTCATAAGCTGCAATCTCCTCTAACGTTACCCATTTATAAGCATCATGATCTTTTTCATCCATTGAAAAAGAATCATCAACAACATTTCCATGCCATAATTTAAGATTAATAACTCTTTTAGGATATTCATGAATTACACTTGCTACAAATCTATCTGCCTTAATATTTAAATTAAACTCTTCTTTCATTTCTCTTTCAATAGCTGCTGGTTCTTCTTCATTTGCTTCAATCTTTCCCCCAGGAAATTCCCATTTTCCAATTGAAGTTTCATCACCATATAATCTCTTCCCAATTAAGTATTTACCATCTTTTTCAATTAAACCAGCAACTACATTTAATGGTTCAACCCCTTTAAGTCGATATTTAATTAATTGAACATCTTCTTTTTTTAAACCATCCATTATCTTCATAACATACCTACTTCAATCTATCTTCCATTACATATAAATAACAATGATATGGAAGAACTAAATCCCAATCTAAAATTGTATACATCTTAATCAAATTTATATATTTTTGATCATTATCACTTGTTTGTAAAAACTCTTCATTAAGTTCATCAAGTCTTCTTTTTTCTTCATCAGTACAATTCATATAATCATCATAATCATCACTATAATCACTATATAATTTACTTATTATCTTTTCATCTTCATATCTAGTAGAATCAACAGGTGTAAATCGATCATCCTCTGATTTTTGTAATTCATCTAATGAATTAATACTATATTTCTTAATATATTCCATTAAATTAAATATTATTTTAGGACTATTGGTATTCTTATGAAGAATAATATTACTAATTAATTCATTCATTATTTACTACCTCCCTTTTCTATGTACATCACTATTACCTAAATAATTATCATTTCGGTAATCAACATATTCACTAAGTCTTAGATTAAATGAAATTATTCTTTTTAATATTGTTAAGAATCTAACATCTAAATTCATTAACATTTGTAATGATACTAACTTTAATTTAGCTGTTTCTAAATCGTCTTCTTCCATACATTCTTTTATTTCTTTAATAGTTGTATTAATAATTGCTTTTTCTTCAGGACTAAATGCTACTTCATTTTGTTCTAAATCAAAACAATAAGATTCTAAAACAACTAAACTATCATAGATTTGATCTACCTCTGTAGTTAAAGCTCCTTCAACATAATCAAAGGCTTCCATTTGTTTCCTTAGCAATACTTCATCACTTTGACCTATTACCATCAATAAATATTCCGCATATCGATCCATCGATAATTCTTTTGTTGATTCTTGATAATATAGTTTAAGCAATCGCTTAAGATATTCATCTAATACTTTATCTATAGAACTCTTAAATTGACTATCTATAATAGCTAGTTCTTGTTTACTACCTAAACATCTCTTTAAGTATTCATCAGCTCTATATTCAGAACTTAAATTACTAGCTAAAGCATCAATTTTACTAACTTTATCATGGTACTTTTCATATATTAATCTTATTGCTTCCTCAGGATAAGAAGCATATAACCTAATTAAATAATTATCATTCATATCTTTATATGCCATCTTACACCCTTCCCCTCATTTTACTTTCAGTTTGTTCAACTGATTTTACTACATCTTTACCACCAAATAAAAGAGCAATAACTTTTTCTTGCAAAGCATCTGTTAAATACATTCCAGCTCCATCAGTTGCTAAAACTATTGGTATATCATTTTCTAAATACCAACGATATGGAATATTAGTTAAAGAATAAATATTTGATAAAGTAAAATTAGATGTTGCATTAATTTCTACTACAACACCATACTTTTGTAATAAATGTTTATATTCAACTGAGTTATCTAATAATGAGTTAGGGAAATATAAACCATGACCTATTCTTATTTGTGGCAAAGTAGAACAACATTTATACTTAGTATATAAATCATCTATTACTCTTAAAGAATACAAAGGATTATCTCTACTACTTTGATTTTCCCCTGCATGTAATCTTAATACTTTATCTTCTTTTCCATCTAATATTTCTAATACACTTTTAACCACACTAATAAAACTTTTAGGATCATCTAAATTAGTAATATCCGCAGTTGTTAAACCTTGTTCCTGACCCATTAAGTCAAAACCTTTAACATACCCCTTATCAACCAACATTTTAAAATCTCTTAAAGATCTTTCAACCATACTACTCTTTTTTGCATTTCTACTCATACTAAAAAGAATATTAAAATCTATATCTGAAAATTCTAATGGATGATTTTTAACATAATCTTGTATCATAACAATCGTATTAGTAGTAGAATAACTAAATTCTACATACTCAATACTATGATTCTTTAAAGACTTTAAAGCTGCTTTTAACATATCAATATAAATAGTAGCTCTACATACAGCAACCTCTTGAAAATCAGTCGGATCTTTTCCCAACCTGGCAGCTAAAGACCTAGCAGCATAAGTAATTACATTGCTTCTTCTCATTGTTACTTCTTCTAGTCTCTCAAATGGTACTTGGCCGGTAACATCAATTGATAATTGACTACAAAACTTTTCATATAAGCCATTTTCTCTCATTTCAAGTAAATCTACCATTTCCATTTGGTCTAGATATTCACCTTTATATAACTTACCAACTATACAATTATCTCTAATAGGAACTTTTTTAGTATATTTAGACATTAAATCCAAGAATTCTTTTCCATCTAACATCTCTAAAAAGTGAGTATGTAATTCTGTTCTAAGCGTAGGAACATCAAATGAATTATGCGTATCAAAAACATCTTTATTCATTGAATATTCTATATTATAAGGATTCTCTAACTTAAGTTTTTCATAAAGATTTCTTATTTCTAAAGAAGTATATGGACCTCTTAATTTTATACATTGATTAGTATCTAAATCGATACAAGCAAACATATCATATTCTAAAGAAAAATAAATATCATTATCTCTTTCTCGATAAATAATCATTCTTTCAATTCCACGTGGAAAACCGGTAATTTTAATACCTTGATCATTCTTTTCGACAATAATATAAACGCTATCGTTTAATTCGATTTTCCACTTCATATTATTCACCACTATATAAAGTATACCATAAAAAAACTTATAGTATAAAACTATAAGTTCTAATAATCATCCTCTTTAGAATATGCTGCGTATACGAATAATTCTCGACGATCATATTCTAATCCTTCAGGAATGGAAGAATCATAATACTTAACATCGCCAGTTTTACCTGGTGCTATTTCCGTTATAGTATCATAAACATATACTAATTCGTCATTTTTAAAATATTTACAACCAATATATATAGTTACATTTTTCTTAAATTTATTTTCATATACACCTTGAAGAGTTCCATCTAACTCGGTTGTTTTAAAATCAGAAGCACTAATTTTTTGATCAATATAATAAGAATTAGAAGGAGCTGTTGAAATTGATATATCAACACTATCAAATTCTTCTACTTGTTCAGTTGTAATACTAATAATAAACTCACTATTGGCTTTAACATTATATTGAGTTCCTTGGAAAGAACCAATTCTTGTTCCTTCTTTATAATAATTTAAATATAAAGTTACTCTTACTAATTCACTATTATTATTCTTTAATAAAACTTTAGCATAACTATATTTACCACCAGTATAATTATAGAATGAATTAATATATTCTATGTTCTTAGTTCTCTCATTAGTTTCATCTTCATAACTAACTTTTACATTAGATAAATCTATTTTAGGAGCTACTGGAGCTTCATTTATTTCATCTTTTTTCTCTTCTTTTTTCTCTTCCTTAGCAGAACTATCATCTAATGCTTTAGCAGCAGTATTATCTACTACAGGACAATTCTTTTTAGAAGATCCCATCTTCTTACCAATTAAGATACCTCCCCCAAGACCTATACCTAATAACAAAATACCTAATAATATAAATAATACTACTTTTGGGAATCCCTTCTTAGGTTTAACTGGTTCTTCAACTTGAGGTTCAGGAGGTGTATAAATAACTGGTTTTTCCATTGTAGGTTGTAACACTTCAGGCTCAGCTTGTACCACTTGAGGTTGAGCAACTACTTGTGGTTGTGCTACTACTTGTGGTTGAACTACTTGTTGTGTTACAACTGGTGTTTCTTGAACAGTTGGTGTAACAACTTGTTGAACCATTTGAGGTTGTGCTACTACTTGTTGTGCAACTACTTGTGGTTGTGCTACTACTTGAAACATAGCTCCACAATTAGGACAACTAGTTGCACCTGGTTGTACTTGAGCACCGCAATTTCCACAATTCATTTTAATCACCAACCTTTATTAACTCTGAATAATTAGTTTCTCGATTAACATCTGTTATCAAGAATAACACATAATATTCATAAGTATCCTCTATAGAGATTTTCTCCATTTCGAATTCATCTAATTTAAATTCTAATCCTTCTAGAGTTGGAATTATTGCCCAATCCTTTGTTGGCAACACTTTTCCATTTTTATCAAGAATTTTATATTCAGGCTTATATTTAGATATTAGATTATAAGTACTAGTATCAAATGCTATACCTTCAATTCTCTCATCTCTAGATTGCTTCTCTATAATACTAATTATCGGTTTATTATCTTTAAAAGTCAACCTCAATGTACACGCAACTTGCCATTCTTTACGGAGAGGATCATTTGTATCAGCAATAATTGCATTAGTTGAATAAGAATGAATACCATCATAAACTCGATGATTAATATCCATAAAAATCCATTGTCCTTTTTCATCAGGGACTGATCTAACAAGATTATTACCTATTTGCGTAGTTAATTTACCATCCTCGCTTAAGACAGCATCATTAGAACTATATATATAATGATAATAATTAGGATGTTCCTTATTCTTTGTAAATACAATATAAACAGAACCCAAATAATTCTTTTGTTGTTCAGGAGTTAATTGAATACTTGCTTCCTTACCTGAATCAACTTTAGCAGTTTTATTATCAGAATAACTAAAGTTAAAAGATACAGCTTCACTTCCAGCAGAATTAAACTTCTTAATAAAACTATAATAATTATCAGAAAAATCTAATTTATTATAAACATTCATAAAATACATCTTAGCTTTATCTGATCCTTTATAAGGGAAATAAATAGATAAACCATTAGATGATTTTAAATTAGAATAACTATATACAACAGCATCATCAATAGCTTGAATTACATTAGCACTACTCTTTGTTGCATATGAAGATATTCCTCTTAATAAACTAACTAAATCAACGGTATCATAAGATGGTGCATCAACACCAAATTGATATAAATCATTTCTTACTTTTGATATAGCATAATAATTATCTTTAATATTAACTGAATCAATAAAACTATTTAGTTCCGAAACAACATTATCTATCTTACTTAAATCAACTATCGAATAAGTAATGACCTTTATACCTAATGGATCTATTTCATCCATTTGTTTACTATAAGCATCAATAAACTTTCTTCCAACTTCTAAGCCCGTAGCATCAGGTTTTAATTCATTAATAAAATAACCTAATACATTAGTTATAGATGCTCCCCAAGTAACTTCCTCAGAGAAGACGATATATTCTGAATACTTTTTAAACACCGAAGCAACTTCTAATGTTCCATTTAAACAAGTTCTAAAAATAACAGTATCTAACTTATTTTCTTCATTAAAAGGACTATCATTTAAAGCTTTTGAGAAATCCTCTAAGCTTAAATTATCTTCAGTATAATCATCATATATTGCTCCATCTATCGCTCCACCATGATTATAGAAAACTAAATTATAATGTCCTGCTTTATAATTATCATAGGCATAATTTAAGAAAGTAGCTAAGGTACTAGCATCACCCATATTCTTTTTATCATAAGACTTAACTTTTTCATAACCATTATTACCTAATTTATAAATAGCATTTTCATTTGGATCAAAATCATTAAACCATTTCTTAGTTCCACCAACATAAACTAAAACATTAGTAGAATTCAAATCAACTTTATCAGGTTTAACTGCTGCTAAATCAGAACTAGCAATCTTACCTTCTGTTTCCAAAGTTGATCCATCCATATAAATCATAATTGTTCTCGTTGGATTAACACTATTTTCATTTGGTTGTTCTTTATCATTATTATTAAAAGAAATAATAACCATTGTTAACATTACACCAAACAAAACAAATAGTAATGATAAGATTACTGTTTTTTGTGTCTTAGTAAATCCTTTTTTTACTTCAGGGGTTGCTAAAACAGTAGCTTGTTGATAAACAAAGCTATTTCCACAAGGACAAGTTAAAGTTCCATAAGGTAACTCTCTACCGCAATTATTACACTTCACTACTTTCACCCCTATTATCTATTTAATTATAACATATCAAATAAAAAAAGACATCAAAGATGTCTTATTCTTCTATTAAAGTTTTATCAAAATTCTTAACCTTATCATAATGGAACACAGGTTCTGCTTCAGCAAATCTAGTACCAGTTTTACTAGCAGAATTAATTGAATTTGTAAAATCTCCTATAATAGCTTCATAGGTTTTATCAGCATAACTAAATGACATTATTTCTAAAGCATCTTGTCCACCAATATCAGTAACACCATAAATACCAGATCCTTGTGAATCATTAAATGATATTACTAACCAATCTTTTCCATTGATTTCTCCGGTTTTAGCATCTAAAACTGTTAAACCATTATTTGCTAAAGTAGTTTTAATAGTTTCAACTTGATTATTAGCATCACTTAAACTAGCATTACTAATAACATCTAATTGAACTTCTACTTTATTTGTTTTATCTACAAGAACTGTTACTTGCTCTTTAATTAAATACAACATATAACCATTAGGTAATCCTAATTGATAGTCACCAACATCAACGGTACTAGCATCTGATACCTTAATAGGTTTTTCTTCTTCCTTTTGAGGAGGTTCTGGTACTGGTTCATCCTTTTTCTCTTCAACAGTATTCTGTTCTTTAAGATTACTGTTGCTGTTAGGTTTCTTTTGATTTAATACAAAAGCAACTACTAAACCAACAATTGCCAATACAAGAACGATAACAACAAGTATAAACCCTAAATTACTATTTTTCTTTACAGATGGCTCTCCAACCTGAGCAGGTCCAATAACTGGAATGCTTCCAGCTGGTTGTGCTACTACTTGTGGTTGTACAGGTGCAGCTTCAACTGGTGCAACAGCAACTTGTGCTTCTACAGGTTGAGCAACAGGTGCTACTGGTTGTGCTACTGGTGCAGCCTCTGGCGCAGGTGCTACTGGAGCAACTGGTTGTTCTACAGGTACAGGTGCTACTTCTGGAGTAGGTGCAACTGGTGCAGGTGCTAACTCAGTAACAGGTTGATCTGTTGGAATAACCTCTGCTGGTGCAGGAGCCAACTCTGTAACAGGTTGTGCTTCTGGCGCAGGTGCTACTGGAGCAACTGGTTGTTCTACAGGTGCAGGCGCTACTTCTGGAGCAGGTGCTACTGGTGCAGGTGCTGCTTCTACAGGAGCAGGTTCTGGCACAGGTGCAACTTCTGCTGGTGCAGGTGCTGCTGGAGCAGCTGGTTGTTCTACAGGTGCAGGTGCTGGTTGTGCTTCAACAGCAGGTTGTGCTGGTTGAGCCTCTACAGCCGGAGCAGCTTCAGGAGCTGGAGCAACTGGAACACCTTCAGGGGTTACCGCACCGTTTTGATTTAGAGTATTAACAGTTTCTTCGTTCATATTTTTCACTCTTTCTATTCTTATACACTTTCTATCATAGTTTATTATAACATAAAAAATCAAACAAAAAAAGTAGGATTTCCCTACTTTATCCCCTTTACATACTTTTCTACTTCAACAGTAAACATACTTGGTATATTATCATACTCTTGAACATAACAATCAAATTTGTAATTATGCCCTTCAGCCCTTATTTCTAGGTCATTTGTTGCTACATTTTTTGATCTATTTACTTTATCCATTTTATTAACATTTTCATAAACAGTCATTAATAATTGTTTATTTTTTTCGTAAACCGTTTCCATAAAGTCCTTAATAATGTCTTGTTTATCAGTATGTATTTCTTCTACGCTTTCTTCTTCAGAACCAGGAAGCTTAGTTATTGAAGTATAAGAAATACTCTTTAAATCAATCAAGATATTAGTTTCATTAATCATATTCTTTTTATGAATACTTAAATGAAAACCATCACTTTTTAAAGAATTAAGATAACGTACAGCTTCTGTTGCAGCTACTGCTCCATCAGATACAGCTGTCGCAACTTGTCTTAAACTTTTAACTCTTATATCTCCCGCAACATAAATACCATTTTTATTAGTTAATAAATTATCAGATACAATTACATTTCCTGTTTCATTAACATTTATACCATTTAATAAATAATTAGTTTCAGGGACATCAGCTATTGCAATAAATACTCCATTAACTTCAATGTCTTCCTTAACACCTTTTTTCTCAACAGTAATACTTTCAACTTTATTAGTACCATTGATTCTAACTAATTTAGTATCATCTAAAATACTAATATTATCTTTATTTAGTTCTGACAAATCCATTTTTCTATTGGCAATAAAATAAACTTTATTACATAGATTAGCTAAGTATAAAGCATCTTCAATTGATTCTACTCCACCACCTACGATTAAAACATCTTTTTTCTTAAAGAAATTACCATCGCAAGTAGCACAATAAGAAACGCCTTTACCTGCTAATTCTTTTTCTCCAGGAACATTTAGTTCTCTCTTATCATTTCCGGTAGCGATAATAACAGCTTTACCTTCATAAGTATTATCTAGAGTTTGAACAACTAATTTATCACTCATCTCCATAATACTCATAGCTTTCTCTAGTTTTATTTCTACCCCTAAATCTAAAGCTTGTTCATAGAACTTCTTACCAATTTCTTTACCAGTAACATGTTCCATCCCCGGATAGTTATCTACTAAATGAGCTTGTAGTATTTTTCCACCAACTTCTTTAGCTTCTAATACTACAACTTTCTTACCAGCTCTAACTCCATAGATACCCGCTGTAATACCAGCTGGTCCTCCACCTATAATAATAATATCGTACATTAAATCACCTATTTTATTAAATTTAAAATTGTCTCTTTATCAACTAAACCAATAGATCTTTTAACTTCTTTACCATCTTTAAATGCTATAACACATGGGATACTCATAATTCCATATTCCATAGCTAATTCTTCTTCATCATCAGTATTTACTTTAAATACCTTATGATCTTTAGATATTTCTTCCATAACAGGACCTAACATTCTACAAGGTCCACACCAATCAGCATAAAAGTCTACTAATACTGGTTCTTTACTTTCTAATACTTCTTTTTGAAATTCTTCCTTTGTTAATACTTTACTCATGATTTTCTTCTCCTTCCATACTTCCAATTATTTTATATAAAATCTTATATAAGAAACTAGCTTCTTCTGATGTTAGTTTAACACATTTTGAAACTTCTTGTGGAACACCTAAAGCTTCTTCTCTTAGTTCCATACCTTTATCTGTAACCTTAATCATTAGATTTCTTTCATCTTTATCTGATCTATTTCTCGTTATATAACCTTTACTTTCTAACTTTTTAAGTAAAGGAGTTAAAGTCCCAGAATCCAAATATAATTGTTCTCCTAAATCTTTAACATTAATAACTCTAGCTTCCCACAAAACCATCATAACAATATATTGAGTATATGTTAAGTCTATTTTATCAAGAAAAGGTTTATAATTTTTAATTATCTCTTTTGAACATGCATATAATGGAAAACATAATTGGTTCTTAAGTTTTAAACTATCGTATTTATCCATTTTATAGCAACTCTGTTATTTGTTTTTCCATTTCTGCAGGTTCCGATGTTGGAGCATATCTTCCAACAACATTACCTTCTCTATCAACAACAAACTTAGTAAAATTCCACTTAATATCGTTATCCTTAACACATGTCTTGCTAATTTTACTAATCATCTTCATAGCAGCCTTATTTTTTAAACCCTTTACTTCTTCAGTAGGTTGAGCTTCCTTACAAATTGTAAATACTTCACACTCATTCTCCCCATTTACATCAATCTTTGTAAATCTTGGAAATGTCGTATTGTATTTAGCTGTACAGAATTCTTGAATTTCATTATCTTCTCCAGGTGCTTGGTGTCCAAATTGATTACAAGGGAAATCTAAGATTTCTAATCCTTCTTTATTATATTTTTGATATAGTTCTTCTAATCCTTTATATTGAGGTGTAAAACCACATCCAGTAGCAGTATTAACGATAACTAATACTTTGCCTTCATAATCACTTAAACTTACTTCTTCTCCTTTATTGTTCTTAACTTTAACATCATATAGTTTCATATTTCTTTCTCCTTTATACAAAGTAAATTGTATACAATTTAATTATACACTATTTATTATAATTGTCAACACATATACAGCAGCATGGTATAATTATATGGGTGATAGTATGACAGATATTTACAAAGATTTCCTCATAAATGAAACTATTAACGACGACAATTTATCTATAGATGATATCGATAAATTTATTAAACGTCCTCGTGCAATCATCGTAAATTCTAAAAATGAAGCACTTATTACTTATGCTTCCTTAACTACTCACTTCGAATTCCCAGGTGGTCATTTAGAAGGCGATGAAACAATTGATGAAGCCTTAATAAGAGAAGTAAAAGAAGAAACGGGTATTGATTTAACAAACGATCATTTACATCCTTTCTTTCATCTACAATACTTATGTAAAGACTTCCCTGAAGCTGGTGTAAACACTTCAATAGAATTCTTTTACTATGTTGTCTACACTGACAAGAGAGTAAACATGGAAAATAGCCATTTAGATACTGGTGAAAAAGTAGAAAAGTATTCTTCTTCCTTTGTACCTATTGAAAACATTGAAGGAATCTTAGAAGAGAACTTAAAGAATTCAAAAGAATTAAATACCGCCGCTAGAGACATTCATCACATTTGGAAATTTTTTATTCAAAACATGGATAATATTCAAACTAGAAGACATAAATAGTCTTCTTTTTATATACAATTAAATCCAAAAGTGCTATTATAAATCCTACCTGAGGGGGTATTGATATGGCAACAATAATGGAAAAAGATAAAATATACATTTCAGATGGCGAAAGCTTCGCCGTATCTGAGTTTGCAGTTGAAGATGAAGGATTAGTATATACAATGGATTTCAATACTAAAGGAACTTACTCTATCTTCTTCAACATGTATAATCATCAAAAGAATAATCCTGTATGGACTATTAATATAGATAAAGATCATCTATTTTATAATTCATTAATCGAACTATTAGAAGGTAATCAAGAAATATCTTTTACTGATCGTCGTTTTGATAATAGAAATGCATCATTTAAGATAAATGAAGATGGAACAATCACTGTTCAAGTAAGATGTCCAAATACAATGTTCGATATGGTAAATATTCGTTTAAGAGAAGATGAACCAAATCTTTATCGTTTCGATAATCTATTATTTAGTCTAGATAGAATGTTTAAAGAACATGAACAGCATAAAGCAAAATAAAAAGACCAAAAGGTCTTTTATTTTTTTTCTAATTCATACTTTTTACTAGCAGGTTCTTCCAATGTCTCTGGATGATCAAAGAAATATTGAATGTATTCCATTGACTTAATGAAATAGAAGCCATCAGCAACTCTTTCATCAAATGCTAAACCCCAGTCGCAAATCTTTCTAACTTCTCGCTTACCATCATCATCAATGATTTCTTTATTCTTAATCATACCCATTGTAGTTAAACCAGAACAAGTACCAAAATTAACAATATTATGATGAATAGAATCACTCTTAATACTACCTAAATTAGATACAATCATACTGCTGTAGTATAGATTATCTTTTTCTAAACCGAAAGGAATAATACCTTTATCATCCATCCATTTAACTAATCCAACAATAGGAACTCTTAAGATATTAGGTAAGCCACATAAAACATCAATAGCTTGATTAGCTCCCTCTTTCTTAACTCCTTTAGGACTTCTAGCAGCTTCTACTCTATCAGCAATAAATTTACTGATAGTATCGATAGTATCATCTTCCTTTACAGGTACCATAAAGAATATTTCTTCTGCTTTATCTTCAAATTTAACTTTAGCAGTAAAAGAAATTACTACATCATTATGTTCAAAGATATGTCTATTTTGAACAAATCTATTTAGTTTATTTCTATTATAAATACATTTAGCTATTGCCGTAACAAAAGCATGGAAATAAGTAATGTGTTCACCCTTCTTTTTTCTTTTATCAATATACTTAACTAAATTAGTAACATCAAAATCTTTTTGTTCAAAAACAAAACTATCACATCTTCTTGGTTTAATATCAATATTTAATTGTTCCATTGGTAGAACATCTTTTGCTCTATGTGCATTTCTTGGTCCCATTTAAATCACCTAAAAACATTATATCACACATCCAAAAACATTTATCTTTTTTTCGTTTTGAATTATAATACCTTTAGGAGTGATTTAGATGGATAAATTTAAAGAAAAAATAGAAGAAATAGTTAATAAGGTTAAAAACGATAAAGACTTTGCTAATAACTTTAAAAAGAATCCTAGTGAAGCTATCGAAAATGTCTTAGGTGTTAAAATCCCAGATGACAAATTAGATGAGATAATTCAAGCCGTAAAAGTTAAACTATCAAACGATAATATTAAAGATGCTGTAAAAGATGTTGGCG
>JAEEGL015197769.1_pt1 | contig 14185 bp, 6 predicted proteins | sample 9134231 | NCBI WGS metagenome assembly JAEEGL01 (sample SAMN16246548, study PRJNA631951) | gut metagenome | biome: gut microbiome; feature: rumen; material: fiber-attached | host: Bos | place: Iran: Karaj | collected 2018-10 | reverse complement strand
CTTATTGCCTATTCTGTTGATACCCGAATCCTCGAAAAGATAAGGAGGATTGAGTGTCTGAGGTGTGCCTGCAAGACTTATCATATCGCTGCCGAGTTTTACTATTCTTGCAGTGCCCGGATTAGACTCCTTGCCCGAAGGAACGCCGCCGCCGAAGCAAAGGTAGCCCGTACCGTCCTTATCCACCATAACAGCGGGGTCAAAAAGCCATGTTACATTGCCGCAGTTAGCCGTGTTTCTTGTAATAAGAGCATGGCCGAGGGGATCTGTCCAAGGTCCCGTGGGGCTGTCGGATGTAACAACGCTTACGCCGTTGCCGCCGTTGCAGAAATACATAAAGAATTTTTCTTTGCCGTTTATGGTCTTGTGTGCCGCGCAGGGAGCCCATGAGCAGGTCGCCCACTTAGCAGCGCCGTTTGAGCCTGCTATCTGAACCGCCCCGTGGTCTGTCCAGTTTACCATATCGTCGGAAGAAAGAATATTTATTTTGTTTATCTTGGCAAAGGAATTTTCCTTTATCTTGCCGTTGCTGTCATACTCCAGCACGTCGTTTGTCATGTAAACATAAACTCTGCCGTTGTATTCCATAACACCCGGGTCTGCACCGAAACGCTGTGTGTAAAGAGGGTTGTTGTTTGAGCTGTTTTTAAAGCTCCAACCCGGATTTACGCTTGAAAACAAGCTGTTCATAGCGTTTTTGTCGGGTGCGTTTGTGACCTGTGTATTGGTGTTTGTATTTGTGTTTGAACTGCCTGCGCTGCCGCTGCCTGCACCGCTGATGCTTGTGCCCGCCTTTGCGGCGATAACTTCGTCCATAAAGTAATCACAGGTCGTGCTGCCCGTTTCTACATAAAGGTAGAGGTTGGAAGCACCCGAAGGAATGGTAAAGTTTTTGTTTGCAAGCTGTGTCCAGGTGTCTTTCTGTACAGTCGCTTCCGCGATAGTTGCATAATGTGTCGTGCCGCCCGCAGAATACTGTAATTTAAGATAGAAAGGCTCTGTCGCATTGCCGCTCGGGTATTTTACATTTGCGCTGAAGCTGTAGGAATTGCCGGGTACAAATGTTGCCGTATCAAGCACTTTCTGTGCGCCGTTCCATGTAGCCGTTCTGTTCTGTACACGTAAGGAACGGATGCCTACATAGTGCTGAGAAGTGTTTGTGGAAATGGCTGCATCGCCTCTGCCCGACCAGTTTTCCTTGCCTGCTTCAAATGTGTTGTCAAAATACCAGCCATACTGATTTACCTCACCGCTTGTGTTGGTGTTGGTATTTGTATTTGTATTTGTATTTGTATTTGTATTTGTGTTAGTATTTGTGTTAGTGTTAGTATTTGTATTTGTGTTAGTGTTTGTATTTGTGCTGCCGCCCGGTACGCTGCCTGTGGTATCTATCTGTATTTTGTAGATATTGATGCCGCTCTTTGTAGAATACAGGTATACGGTACCGTTGCCGTTGATAGTAACTTCGCCCGTTGCAAGCGAATTTGTCACATTTATTGCGCCTACCTGCTGTGCGCTGTCGTTTACTATTGCAAGTGTTCTTGTTTCCGAACCCGTTGATCTTGCAGTAACTTTAAGTACGGTAGAACCGCTTACGGGGATAGCAACCGCACGGTAAGAAGTTGAACCGCCGCCGCCAAGTGCAAGGCAGTATTGGTATGTAGTACCGTTAAGTGTTGCGGGATTTGACGGTACGGAAACAGGCTTGCTGCTGTTTGCAAGGATTTTGATGCCGTCGATAGTTATGGAGTCCGTTATTGTGCGAAGACCGTTGAACTGTGTATCGGAGAAATTCCAGCTTTTGGAAACCTTTGTACCCGCAGTTGTATTGCCCGTATTTGTGTTATTGTTTGTGTTGTTGTTTGTATTGCTGTTATTGTTGTTATTGTTATTGTTGTTTGAGCTGCTGCCCGAATTCGAGCTGCTGCTTGAACCGCCTGCGCCCGTTATGCTTGTATTTGCTACGGCAACGATAGTTTCGTCCATGTAGTAGTCACAGCTTGTGCTGCCTGTTTCTACATAGAGATACATATTGCTTGCGCCCGACGGGATAGTAAAGTTTTTATTTGCAAGCTGTGTCCAGCTGCCCTTTTGTACGGTCGCTTCGGCAACAGTCGCATAGTTCGTCTTGCCGTTTGCATCGTACTGTAATTTAAGATAGAAAGGCTCGCTTGAACTGCCGCTTGTGTATTTTACATTTGTACTGAAGCTGTAAGCCTTGCCCGGTACATAAGTTGCCGTGTCAAGAGACTTCTGTGCGCCGTTCCATGTAGCTGTTCTGCCCGATACATAAAGGGACTTGCTGCCTACATAGTGTTCGCTTGAACTTGAAGCAAGACTTGCCGCACCTCTGCCCTGCCATCCGTCCGTGCCGCTTTCAAATGCACTGTCAAAGTACCAGCCGTAGCTGGTTGGCTGTGCAGCGCTGCTTGAAGAGCCCGAATTATTTGAACCGCTGTTATTTGAACCGCTTGATGAGCTGCCGCCCCACTGAGAAGACGGAACCATGCCCATAAGTGTGTTGTAAGCTGTCTTGGCCTGGAAGCTTGAATTGTAAAGAAGAGGATTGCTTCCGACATCATTGTTCATATTTACCCATGAATGAGCATCGTCGATACCCCATACACAAACAGCCGTTACCTTGCCCTTTGAGCCGCTGTTGTTTACATTCATGGCAGCCTGGAAGATAGCCTTGTATTTCTGTGCCTGATCGTAGTCGCTGTAGTTGCCGCTTGAAGTTTTTATGTCGATATCAAGCTCGGAGATATGAACTTCACAGCCAATGCCCGCATACATCTGCAAAGCCTTGGTATAGTTGTTTATGCCCGTAAAGCCGTTTGCGCCGTCGGCTGCGATATGCGACTGCATACCGATACCGTCAAGGAGACCCTTGCTGTAAAGCGATTTACACATATTGTAAATAGAATCACGCTTGTGATCCCAATATTCGTTGTAGTCGTTATAGAAAAGCTTGCAGCCTTTCGGAGCATATTTACGCGCATAAGTATATGCCTTTTCAACAAAGCTGTTGTCGCCGTAGATCTGTACCCAGGGTGACTTGCCGTTGCCGAATCCGGGTGCTCTTGAGCCGCCGTTGTATTTTGTTCTGTTTGAATCATCGCTTATACACTCGTTACAGATATCGTAGCAGTATAAGTTAAGATTCGGATACTGGGATTTGATAGCGGAGAACATATTTTTAATGTAGCTTTCCATTCTCTTGTCCATAGTGGACTTGGAGACCCAGTTATTATTTGCGTTGTAGCCCTCTTTGAAGAACCACTGCGGTGTCTGGCTGTACCATACCATTGTATGTCCGCGCATACCGATATTGTTCTTTTGACAGAAGTCCATGATAGCCGCTGCACCGCTGCCTATCTGAACACCTACATTGTCGCCGCTGCACTTCCACTGTACAAGTGTAGCATCGGGCTTTAATTCGTTTTCACAGGTAACGGAGTTGAAGTCTTTTAAAATAATAGCCGTTGCCTTGCTGTTCGACATAAGGCTTGCGGGTACTGCCGTACCTACTTTAAAGTATCTTGCAAATGCATCTTTAAGACCCTTGTCAGCCGCATAGACCGTTGTTCCGTCATCGCGGTATGTTATCCGAACATCATCAAAAGCAAAATCGCCCGCATTGTCTGATGTGATAAAAAGTGTCTGATTGACAGTGCCCTCGGGTGTTTTATACTTAGCCGAAAGCTCCGACCATTCGCCTGCTTTTACTGCTTTTTCCGCAATTACCTTGCTTGAATATTCGCCTGTTTTGTCGTCATACCAGCGAAGTGTAAGATAGAAAGTGTCATCCTGTACACTTTTTACCTTTACGCTGTAGTTGTATTTTACGCCGCCGTCAAGATAGAAACCTTTTTCCGAAACAGCGCCGTCTTTTCCGCTTATTCTGTTAGTTACCACCATTGCATTCGAGCCGTCTGCGCCCTGTGCATCCATTGCCAAAACCGCACTTCCGTTTGCGCACCAACCCTCATAGCTGTACTCAAAGTCATTTGATACCGCAGCAAATACATTGCTCATACCTATACCCGAAAATGTACCGCTAAAGCACATCGCAGCCGTAACAAAAGCCGCAAATCTTTTAAATTTCATTTTGAAACCCCTTTCTTAATGTGTCCCTATTCGCCTTAAGAAACAAAAGTACCGCATCCTCGATCCTTTGATTATCCGTTTACCCTTTTTAATTATCCTTTAATTTTCCCATAGTATTATTTTAGTATAACATAGTGTTAGGGTCAACCGATTTTAAAAAAATCAATTCACGATTTTGAATTTTGGTTTTTGTATACTTTTACTTTTGAACAAAGTGTGAATTAACTATGAACATAGCATAAAAGGCGGTATACAGAGAATTTACCCTTCCTGCATACCGCCTTTTTTATTTTGCATAATTGACATATATTTAACAAAAAGTAAGGTAAAATAGTTACGTAAGATAGTATCAAAACCGATTTTCAAAAAATTTTCTCCTATAGTTTTTATATTATAATGCCCGCCAGATGATCTATCTCATGCTGGATTATCTGTGCCGTCCAGCCCGAGTACTCCCTTATCTGCTTTTTCCACGACATATCATAAAATTCTACCGTTATTTTTTCGTACCTTACGGCAGGGCGCACCCCGACAAGCGACAAACAGCCCTCTTCGGTTTTGTATTCGCCGCTCTTTTTTGTAATAACGGGGTTGAACATTATCATATTCATAAACCCGATATTTACTATTATTATGTTTTTGTTCACGCCTATCATGTTCGCCGCCATGCCGACACATCTGTCCGCATTGGCCGCCAAGGTGTCCGAAAGATCTCTCGCCGTTCCCATATCCGCCTTTGTAGCGGGTACAGACTTTTGCGAAAGAAAAAATGTATCTTTTACTATGTTTTTAACCACAAACAAACCTCCGTTTATACCTATTTAAAATCTATGCACTTTGCAAATTTCATTTATGAGCCCCTTAATATCGTGAACGACTAATTATTTTTGTCGTTCACGATAAGCTTCCGCTCTTTTATTTACACCGGATAATAAATCATCATTTAGCCGTCTCTTTTGTACCGGCGTTTTTATATGAAGAATTTCGTAAGTGAAATATATCCATGCAAACACATATATAAGCACATGGTTATATGTGAGAATAGGTGTCAGCGAAACATCCTGAGCCGTAAGCACTATTGCCGTGCCGTAGGTCATAACACTGTAAAAAACAGAAAGCGCCGCGTATTTTATATATCTTTTATCAATAAAACAAAGGCATATAAGCAGCGTGTCAAGCGGATAGGCGTATCTTTCGTGCATTGACGGCAAAAAAAGAAGTACGGACCACACAAACCAAACGGCTGTAGTATAAAAATTTTCACAGGCATCTGTATTTTTTTTGCCGCTGATAACGGCATACAGCCCCATGCCGCAGACCGCTGTCGTCATAATGATCGAAAGATATTTGAAGCTTATGTTGTTGATACTGCCAATGAGTGCCCAAAAAGACGGAAAATTAAATTGCAGAAACCCAAAATCATTGGTCTGGTTTTTGTAAATTTCAAACGGAGCAAGAATACTGCGGCCGTTCAGGTATGCCGCAGTACCCGTAAGCATAAAGACCGCAAGGGATATCAGCCCGTAAAGTACGCTGAAATTTTTTCTTGTAAAATATATGCAGATCATAAACGGCAGTATAAATATTGACTGTAATTTGAACGAAAATGCAAGTCCGTAATATATAAAAGCCGCAGGGTATTTTTCCTTGTACAGATTTTTAAGCGTAAGCACAAGAAAAAAAGTATAAATACTGTCGCATTGTCCCCAAAATGCCGAGTTCATTATGACTGTCGGCAAAAACAGTATAACCGCGTATACACAGCAAAACAATGCGGAAAATTTCCGCTTTTCTCTGCACTCGCACACAAGCGAAGCCGACGCATAGGCAAGCAGATAGTCAAACACAACGGAAACCGACTTGTATAAAACGATGCAGTTCAGGTCGGTATACGTCATAGCTGCAATTATTGTCTGATACAGCAGAGAATAATTGCCGACCTGCGCCGAGAGCGAGGCAAAGCCTCCTCCGCCCTTTATTTCGTTAAACCAGGGAACAAGGCAATAAAGCATATCCCCGCTTACATACCCCAGTCCGTAAATGCGCACCGCAAGTCCAAGTATGGAAACCGCGGCAAAAAACAGTATATTTATGTTTTCCTTTATTATTCTAATGAAATGTTTTTCTGCTTTTGTCATTGTTCACCTTTTGCCGTCTGCTCTTATTGTTTTTTTTAATCAATATAATATAGTAAGCGGATCAAATAATCGGACTTAGGATTGAGTACAATTATTTATGAGCTCCATCATATCGTGAACGCCGAAATATTTTTGACGTTCACGATAATTATATTCTATAAAAAAAATATTGTCAAGCGGAGCGGCTTTGTTGCAGTTAAAAGAAAATCCAAGCAGGGCGAAATTTGAAACCCGCTTGATTAGCGGTGTCTAACTGTCAATTAACAAAGCCTCCAAATTTGTTAAAAAAAATAGGCTTTTTTTCGTCATTTTTATTTCGTTGTTTTCTATTTACAAAATCCGACAATGGTGTTATTATAGCTTTTGTAGCGCACTAAAATAAATTGGCGCAGACAAAGTTTGTTAAAAAAATAACAGATAAGTAATAATCATTATCTGTTATAAATGTCTTTACAGGAGGAAGATCCAATGAAAAACTTTGAACAATGGAGTGGATTTGAAGGCAGACTCTGGAAAGAGGAAGTCAATGTCCGCGACTTTATCCAGAAAAACTATACTGCATACGACGGCGGCGAGGAATTCCTTGCAGGCCCTACGGATGCTACAAATAAACTTTGGGAACAGCTTCAGGGTCTCCAGAAAGAAGAGCGCGCAAAGGGCGGCGTTCTCGATATGGACACAAAGATTGTTACGGGCCTTACCGCACACGGCGCAGGTTACCTTAACAAAGACCTTGAAAAGATCGTCGGTCTTCAGACAGACAAGCCCCTTAAAAGAGCTTTTATGCCTTACGGCGGTATCAAAATGGCAGAACAGTCCTGCCAGATGTACGGCTACGAGCCCGATCCCGAACTTCACAAAATTTTTACCGAATATCACAAAACACATAACCAGGGTGTATTCGATGTTTACACACCCGAGATGAAAGCTGTAAGACACGCTAAGATATTGACGGGTCTTCCCGACACATACGGCCGCGGCCGTATCGTAGGCGACTACAGACGTGTTGCCCTTTATGGTATCGACTTCCTTATCGAAGAAAAGAAAAAGGATTTTGCGCACTGCGGCGACGGCACAATGACAGATGAAGTTATCCGTCAGAGAGAGGAGCTTGCAGACCAGATACGCGCACTTAACGGCATGAAGGCTATGGCAAATATCTATGGTTACGATATTTCACAGCCCGCTAAAAATGCACAGGAAGCTGTACAGTGGTTATACTTCGGCTATCTTTCGGCTATCAAGACACAAAACGGCGCAGCAATGAGTGTCGGCCGTGTTTCAACATTCCTCGACATCTATATCGAAAGAGACCTTAGAAGCGGTGCTATCACAGAGAGCGAAGCTCAGGAACTTATCGACCACTTTGTTATGAAGTGCCGTATGGTAAAATTTGCAAGAATCGAAAGCTACAACCAGCTGTTCTCGGGCGACCCCGTCTGGGCTACGCTTGAAGTCGGCGGTATGGGCAGCGACGGCCGTTCAATGGTAACAAAGAACGACTTCCGTTTCCTCCACACATTGGAGAACATGGGTCCTTCACCCGAGCCTAACCTTACTGTTTTATATTCTTCAAGACTGTCCAAGCCTTTCAAGGACTATCTTGCTAAAATTTCTATCAACACAAGTTCTATCCAGTATGAGAATGATGATGTTATGCGTCCCGTATGGGGTGATGACTATTCTATCTGCTGCTGTGTATCGGCTACACAGACAGGTAAGGAAATGCAGTTCTTCGGTGCAAGAGCAAACCTTGCAAAGTGCTTGCTTTATGCTATGAACGGCGGTGTTGATGCCAAAACTCACGAGCAGGTAGGCCCTGCTTACAAGCCTATCACTTCCGAATACCTCGACTATGACGAAGTTATCGAAAAGTATGACAAGATGATGGATTGGCTTGTCGGTCTTTATGTAAACACACTTAACGCTATCCAGTATATGCACGATAAATACTACTATGAGGCAGCCGAAATGGCTCTTATAGATACGGATGTACGCCGTACATTCGCAACAGGTATCGCAGGCTTCTCGCACGTTGTTGACTCGCTTTCCGCTATCAAGTACGCAAAAGTTAAGCCTATCAGAAACGAATTCGGCATTATCGACGAGTTTGAGACTACAGGCGACTTCCCGCGTTACGGCAACGACGACGACAGAGCCGACGACATCGCTGTATGGCTTCTTAAAACCTTTATGGACAAACTTAAAAAGCACCACACATACAGAAATTCCGAGCCTACAACATCTATCCTTACAATTACATCAAATGTTGTTTACGGCAAGGCAACAGCTTCCATGCCCGACGGCAGAAAGGGCGGCGAGCCTCTTTCACCCGGTGCCAACCCCAGCTACGGCGCAGAAAAGAACGGTCTTATTGCTTCTCTTAACTCTGTTGCAAAGCTTCCTTACGAGTGGGCGCTTGACGGCATCTCAAATACACAGACCATCAACCCCGATGCTTTAGGCCATAACGAGGAAGAGCGTGTACAGAACCTTGTACAGGTAATGGACGGCTACTTCGATCAGGGCGCACATCACCTTAACGTCAATGTATTCGGTACAGAAAAGCTTATTGACGCTATGGAACACCCCGAAAAGGAAGAGTATGCAAACTTTACTATCCGTGTTTCGGGCTACGCTGTTAAGTTTATCGATCTTACAAGAGAACAGCAGCAGGATGTTATTTCCAGAACCTGCCATAAGGCTCTTTGATAAGCACATAAAAATCAAATCACCGCATACAGCCAAATTTTAAAAGGAGCTGTGAAGAAATAACATTTTTCTTCACAGCTCCTGTTTTTATTGCTCCATCTGCCGTCCGATAAAGCCCGCCGCCGTCTGCGCAAGCTTCCCCTCTACCTCGCCCATGGACTTGTTGCCAAGCATGATTATTGCACCTAAGACATCACCCTCGCTGATTATCGGCACAATAAGCTCTGCCGAATAAACATCGCTGTTTTCATCATCTATGATCGGTACAAAATCGCTGTCACTTCGCGTTGCAATATGCGTGCTGCGGTTGTTTATCACCTGCTCCAGCTCGTCGGAAATATGCTTTTCCATAAATTCTTTCCTGCTGCCGCCGCTGACCGCAATTATCTGATCCTTGTCAACAATACACGTAATGTGCCCCGCACTCTGCGCCAGACTCTCCGCATATTCCTTGGCAAAACTCCCTAACTCCCCTATGGGTGAGTATTTCTTTAAAATTATCTCCCCCTCTCGGTCGGTATAGATCTCCAGCGGGTCCCCGTCACTGATAACATTGACACCGATAGCCTTAGCTTTTTGGTTTCTTACCTTGCAGCTGAGTATAGAATGTGACGGATCGTCACCATCGGTGCCTAACTCAAAATTTACGGCGTTCTCCTTTGCTGCCGCTACCGCATCGCTGCCGCCTATCTTCAGCAGAGCGTCAATATCGGGACGCAGCTTGATGTCGATATGATCGGTATAAACAACTATCTTTTCGATAATAAAGTTAAGGTCTGTCTTATCCAGTTTGTCCTTTTCCAGAATATCATCGAAAATATCTATGACAGTCCTCGCCTTGCGGTTGAGATTCACAAGATTGTTCCGCTTGTTCATGGCTATGCTTATCTGCGACTTCAAACCCTCTATAATTTGCAGCTGTTCCCTTTCCATCTCGTCATACATTTCCTCGATAGTGTCCGAATGTTCGGGTCTGCGCTGCATTTCCCTTATTTTCTGCCTTGCAAGAGCCTTTGACTGTGCCTTTGCCGCTTCAAGGTCGGTTTCAAGCTTATCCACAAGGCTTGTGTTGTGGTTGATATAGATAGGCTCGTTTTTAATAGCCGCCTGCAAGCGCAGTATCATATCTTCCGAATTTTCCTTGACCCGCTTAATATACGTCTTTAACAGCATATCAAGCATATCAGTTCGTGTATGGTGTGATGTGCAGCCTTTTAAGCCGCGTTTGTGATAAGTGCCGCAGGTATAGGCACCCACACGGTCGGGTCGGCTCATAGAAAACATAGGGCTGCCGCAATCCCCGCAATACAAAAAGCCCGAATATGTGGTATCATACTTCTTTACACCGCGATAATGGGTCTTGCCCTCGCCTCTTTGGCTTATCATGTTTTGTACTGTTGAAAACAGCTTTTCATCGATTATCGGCTCATGGTTCTTCTCGAAAACGATCTGCTCGGAATCGTCGTTTTTTACATCTTTTCCGTTTATTTTAGCGCGTTTGTACTTGGCCTGCCGCAGGGTGCCGATATAAAAATCGTTGCTCAATATTCCCTGAACGGTAATTATGCTCCACTCGGGCTTGGCCTTTATCTTATTTTCAATGCCAAGAGCATCCTTTCGCGATTTTTCAAGCATACGGGGTGTCATTATTTTCTTTTCTGTAAGGTAATTGGCAATCCGCTTGTAGCCCATCCCCTTGCTGTATAAATCGTAAATTTCTCTTACGACCATTGCCGCCGCATCGTCCACTTCAAATGTCATGCGTTTTGAATCCGTTATAACGTAGCCATACGGCACAGCGCATATCCACTGCCCATCCGTCTGCCTGCGCCGAATTACGTTTTTTACCTTTTTGCTTGTATCGGTAACGGGCATTTCATTAATAAGAAAGCGAAATTGTATAGCCATCCACTCGTCATGCGTGGGATAATCTATATTATCACCTATAGATATTATCCTGACCCCCGCATCTCTTAGATCCTCCAGCTCAACAAGGCCCTTGCTGTTACGTCTTGAAAAGCGGCTGAAATCCTTTATTATAAGAATATTGTAGGTGCCGTTCATAAGCAGCGGGCGCATTTGCTGATAGCCCTCTCGCTGCTCAAAGGTGTACCCCGAACGGTCTCTGTCCGTGTAAAAAACAAGCTTTGCCGCAGGAAAATTATCACGCACATATCGCTCAATTATTGCAATTTGGTTTTCAATACTTGTATTGTCTTGGTCTAAATCATCATCGACCGATATACGACAATAACCCGCAATATTCAATGCCATAACAAGCACCTCCCATTCAAACTATTTGTTGATAACATTGTAGCATAAATCAAATACTATTTCAATACTTATAATAAAAAAAATAAACCGCTTGTCATTTTTGATTTTTATAATTAACAATTTTGCGCTCGCACATCTCCCGCACTTGAAGATATTGAATAACAGATAACAATGGGTATTGAAGGCTTAAGGCAAATAATAACAAGCGGCAATTATGAGGGAATATCCGCAAAGATAAGTGCCTTTGATATGTTGGTAGATGATAGGAATAGACGGTGTAAGGGAGAAAAGTAAAAATCACAAATTAACAATGCCGCCGATCCGTTACGGAAAGGCGGCATTATTAGGTTAAACCGTATAAGCGATGTTGTTGTCAATAGCAAGCTGTTTAACGGTGTCGAACGGCAGCTGCGTACCTGCGCAAATCTCCGTTATTGTAAACTTGCCGAGTTTTAAAAAATTCAACGCAATATCCATAGAATTTTTCAATGTAGCTTCCGCAGCACTCTCTTTTTGTAATTTTTCAATAATTTCACACATATAGCTCACTCCTTTCGGCGTTTCTTTAAAGGTGCGTGTTCGTTCCGCCAACTCGGGCGTTTTCATTTCATTGGGGTCGCTGCACAGAAAATCGTGAAGTAATTTTCCAAGCGGTGTTGTATCGTCTTTGTACGAGGCATTTATGTATATAATATGCTCCCCGTCATTAAAAAGTTTATTCGTTTTGGTGTTTATGCGCTCTATCGGGTATACAGATTCCTCAGCCTTGCGGCGGCTTTGTTCCGCTGAACACATCTTTATCACCAACTTTCGTTTCTTTAATTACATTATATATCTATACCGTTATAAAAGCAATATAATTTTTATAGGACATAAAATTCAAAACTGACTTTCAGCATAATGGCGTTTTGGAGTAATGTCTTTAATGGTGTTTTTGCAAAAAGTAAACCCTGCCTTCGTTTGAAAACAGGGTTTATTGAGAATCTTTAATTTTTGCCCGCTAAAAGCCTATAGCCTTATCATCGCGTTCTGCAAGGTCTTTGTTGTGCATTACAAGCCCCTCGGCCATATCATACAGGTCTTCATTGCCCGAATACATCACAGCAACCTTCCACTTGGTACCTCTGTATTCGGAAAATATCTGTTCAAGTTTCGCCTTGACAGCTTCATCACTGCTCTCGGCCTTGGTGAGCCAAATGCTCACACACTTGAATTGATCGTTAGTAAGTATTTCCATTCGGCTCACCCCCCCTTAAAAATAGTGTTGCCGCTGCTAAACACGGTTAAACACGCAAGTTCCGACATTTTATATCTTATATAGTATATTTCTCAAATACCAAACTATACTATCCAATGCCGCTGTTTAAGCCAAAAGAACTATATTGCTCAAACCATTCTCTCGCTTTTTATCCCTGTCGGCATAGTAAATTTTCTTATACTTAAGTTTATAATGGGTCTGTAAATATTGACTGAATATAATTTTTCCGATAGGTGCAGCATTTCTTTCCTCACAGAAAACGCAGTAGCAAGCATAAAGATTTTCAAGATGTTCGCCCTTATATTCGGGACCCAGCTTGCATTTAGCCTGTAGAAAAGCATCTATTGTCGCATTCTCATTTGAAGACCATTCAGCTAAAGTTGCCTCAGCTAACGGATGCTTCGGAAACTGCATACCGCCATCTACAAAGTCGCAAGCGTAGCGGATCGCTTTGCGGATAATAAGCTCTTTCTCTTTTTCAAACTTTTTGGCTAAAGAAAGATCACGTTCCTCTTCGGGTACAGTTTTAGTAAACGGCAAATATACAACTCGTTCCCAGAAAGCGGGGTCGGCACCCTTGATCTTCAAGCTGAAATTCGATGCAAACATAAACTTTGCGTGGCAATAGTAGTCTACGGGAGCCTTTAATTTTACATCAATATGTATACGATCACCGCCGCCGCATAAATTTTTCAAGCGGGATACAGCCGTTTCGTTAAGTACTTTACCCGGCATTTCCAGTGAAAAATTTGCCGCAGAGCCAAGCAGGTTCTGAAGGCCGAAGTTTTTGTTCAAATCATAGATAGGGACATTACTTACATACTTTCTGGGATACAGACTCTGCAGAAAATTACCGTATAATGACTTGCCGCTGTTTGCAGCAGTGCCAAGGTAGAAGAATGATTTCAGCTCATTTGACTGCATAATAAAATAGCCCATTACATAGTACGCAAGATCTATCAATATTGGGTCGTTATCAAAGGTATAGCGTAAAAAACGGTCAAATTCCTTTGGTGTCTTACTTGTTTCGACATAATCCACATTTATGTATGAAGTAGCATAAATATCCGGAGAGTGTGGACGAAACTGCCTTTTTTCACAGTCATATACGCCATTTTTCATAACAATAATGCGTCGATTTTCCGTGTTATCCACAGTAGGGATTCCGATTCTTGCCGCTTTCATAAACTTAAATACGTTAGAAAGAGGGGTAAGTGATGCGGAACCACCGAGTGTAGGATCGACCTTTTCACAATATATCCTTATTATGTCATCCTCCTGTACTAAATCGTAACATATCCCGTTGTATGCCATAATGTTTTCCTCAATAAACGCAAACTTGTGTCTGCTGGTCAGAAGAGTTGAACATTTATACAGCGGCGGAATCCCCGATTCTTTATCAGATGATACCTGTTGCTTATTGACACCAACGCTTTTCTTGACATCTGCGTCTAATAATTCTTTAAGTGCAGCTGATTCATCGGCATCATCAAGAGAATTAAGGACCTCGTCAAGTGAAGGGCTTTTGCTTGCCTCGCCATTCTCATCTTCAAGGAAGGCAAGAGAAGAAGTTACCGTTTCGGTTTCGGTCTCATCTTCTTTTGGTGATGCGAAAATCTCATCTAAAGTATTGTAGTCCTCGACCTCGCCGTCCTCATCTTCAAGGAAAGCAAGGGAAGAAGTTACCGTTTCG